>OFOU01000309.1_pt1 | contig 43135 bp, 50 predicted proteins | sample 1542061 | NCBI WGS metagenome assembly OFOU01 (sample SAMN04209239, study PRJEB22552) | human gut metagenome | biome: gut; material: feces | host: Homo sapiens | place: USA: Oklahoma
ATTAATCATATTCGACGTTAGGAGAATATGGACTTTAAACAAATCTAAAATACCTCTGAAGTGTCTAAAATTTCTACCTCAAACCTCCCAATAAACCTTTAGAACCTTAATTATAAAATAAAGTGATATGGAAATATTTAATAAAGAAAAGAGTTTAGTACTATTTGATCCAGGTAAAGAACTTTGTGTATTTGTATCAGATGATGGAAGTAAAGTAAAACCAGGTATGACATTGTTTAAAGTTTTGGAAGCAACTGCTATAAATAGTATTCGAGGAACAATTATAATTAGATTTAAGGAAAATTACAAAATAAGATCAATTATATTCAGAGAAATAAAGGGAACTTACTGTAGAAAACTAGCTGGAGGAATATCACTTTGGTTTAATAAACAAAATAATATAAATATAGATAAGTTTATATATAATGAATTCATGTCAACTGTATTACATGAGTTTCTGGATAATGAAAAAGTAGAGATATTTGATAATATTTTCGTAGAAGATATTGATAATTCAGAAGATTTATATTTTAACTATGATCTGGATGTATTAACTAAAAGTGGATATGAAAGAAGTATTGAATAATATATTAGATAATATAGGAGTAATTCTACTGATATTTATTGGAGTTCTTATATTTATATTGATTTATTTATCAAACGAAATTTCTCCAGATATTCCTTCTTATCACAAAAAGTTATACAATATATTTATGATTAGTGATAACGGAATTATAGTTAATAAATATGATTCAGTTGAGATAATATTGTTTAAGGGTGAGTATATAGAATTCGTTAGTAAAGAGGGATTGAAGGTAACCTCTAACTATAATTATATAATTGAAAGCTATGAATGAATATTATTTTGGAGATTTAAATAAAAATATTTATATTAAAGTAATATCTAAGAATATCTCATCAGCAATAATCTTAATAGATATGTTGATTTCTTATCCTGAGAATTATAAAATAATAAAAGAACTCCCAATAGAACGTCCCAATATGGAGATTGATTACAAAGACTATAAATATATGGTATGTGAGCTATATAGTGATGTGAGATTTTCAGAGGAGATAGACCTCTCAATGCCTTATAAATTAAACTATTTAAATAAAATTAATAAATATTTCATCAAGAATAGAAGAGGATTTTATAAAGATATAGATTATAAATCAAGTTTATTAATATACTATAGGTTTTATCCAGATTCATTAAACTTATCTATAATATTATATTCTTTAAATGATGAGGGCGATTGTGGACTTATGATTGCTGACCCTGATGGAGTGATACTCTACTTTGAAAGTGATAAACTAAAAGACTTTTCAGAAAAGTCACAAGAATTATTTACCTCAGGAATAATAGGATCACTAGAGTATGTTAATATTATGGGGTTTATAAATGATAAAATGGGAATATTCACAAAAACTATGTAATATGAAGATTGATAATTCAGAAAATTTAAAACAGTTCTTAAAGTTTGAAAGTAAGGATGATTATTATTTTCTTTCTATTATTCAGAGAAGAAAAGACAATTTAGGAATGAAATGTGATGCTAGAGGTATAAAGAATTATTATATAACTAGTCTAGGAATGTTCGAGGAGGTTTATTCTGAGATTAGGGATATGTGTGAATTCTTTAATGCTAGAGCTTATATTCATATAAACCCTAGGTCGTGGAAGACATCTATAAATAAGACTATATTCAACCTAGTAGAAAGAATAGAGTCAACTGATACAGTAGGATCTAATATAATATTTGATAGGGTATCTAGTAAGTATCAAAAACCAAATTTAAAAGGTGACAGACTATGGGTTGTAGATATAGATTCTGAGAAGATATCTATAGGGAGAGTAAATGAAATAGTTGAAACAATAAATTCTAGAATATCCCCTGAAGGAACAAAGGTAAAATGTGTTAATCCTACTAAATCAGGATATCACATTATAACTAGCCCATTCAATATCTCAGAATTTAGAAAATATTACAGTGATAAGTCAGAAATAGAAGTCCCTAAAACTGAAAGTCCTACCTTGTTATATTATCCAGACAGTAAGAAAGATTTAAGGAACTCTGATATCATTCAGAAATTTAAAAACGAGATAATAAAAATTGCATCATATGGATATGTAGGATGTGTAATAGATCCTGATGATCTAAGATTACATTATACTAGATCTTGGAAAAATCTAAAATTTCCTAAGTCATTCGTTCCTCTGATAATATTGACTGATCAAGGAGATGAATCTTATATAGGTATTGATACTATAGATAATAAAATATATAAATATGATAAGATTGGATCACTTAAGATATTCGATAATATGAATGAATTATTAAACTCAATAATATTAATCTAAATTATGGAAACATCATTATTTAAAATCAGAGTGAATGCCATAGAGTACTGTAATGGAATGAATGGTGCAGGACTAACTGATGAAATGAAAGAAAAACTGTATAAGGCTTATATGGAAGGAGCTAAGTCAGTTATAAGAGAAAGTGAGAGAAAGAATACAGAAAAAGATGACATTCAATTTGATGCTAATGAAAGATGCGGAGGAGTAGGGTCATCTTATGCAAGATGTTAAACTAATTAAAATAAAATTATGGAATTAATAGAGATTAGAAAGAGAGCAATCAAATATTGTGAATCTCTTAGTGGATTAACAGATAAAGAGAAAGAAATCGCCTATAAAGCTTATGTATCTGCACTATCAGATGCAAAGAATTCTAAGAAAAGTAATGTGGAAAAAATTACTACAGAGATAAGTCATGAATCTAATATGACTTCATCATGCGGAATATGTGCAGGATATGGATGCATGAAAAGAAGTTACTCTCCTTGTAATACTCCTTCAAGCTGTTAAGGTATGATACATCACATATTTAATAAACCAATTAAGGTTAAGACATTTGATTGTACTGGAGGGTATTCAGATCCTAGAGTTAATATATTTGTTAGGATAACTAATAAATGTAATGCTAACTGTAAATTTTGCTCTGATAAGTCTTGCAGTAAAGTTTCTAGAGAATTTAATGTTGAGAAATTATTAGATATAATCACAGAGATTGAAAGAAATGAAATAACTGTGAATAAACTGAATATTACTGGAGGAGAACCATCAACAGTTCCTTTAATTAAGATATTAGGTTTTCTAAAATCAATTCCTGATTATATTCATGCTCACTTAAACACTAATGGGATAAGTGATGAATCCAGGGATTTAATGAAATTAGATAGATGGAATTCTATATCTATGTCAGTTCATCATTATAGCATACCTAAAATAATGGAAATATATGGAATTAAGAAGCTACCTATCAATTATCTAAATTTTAGTAAGATTGATTTATCTAAAGTTAATTTTAGTTGTAATCTTATTAAAGGATATATAGATAACTATAAAGAGATACTTCAATTCTGTGAGTCTGCTAAGGAGATGAAAATTAAGAGAGTAGGGTTTGTTGGATTAATGCCAATGAATCAGTACTCTAAGGAGAATAACATAAGATTTCATCATCTACCAATCCCTAAAGAAGATTTAGATAATGATTGGGTATGGAAAGGAAGCTTATGTAGAGCTAAGATATGTAATTGTAGGAATTATAAATATAAGGGGATGGAAGTATACTTTAGAGAAACTTTAGATCCCTCCTACAATGAGTCAGCGTTAGTGTATGACGGACAGAATTTATATCAAGGATTTAATTCAAAGGAGGTGATAATATGACTATACGTGAGAAGTTTGAGTCTAGGAAGAATGATAATAGATATAATACCTCTTATCCATTAAGTCCTGAAGACTGGAAAGAGTATGAGGTGAGTGGAGAACTAAAGTTTGATACATCTAAGCCGATGTCCTTCTATATTCATATTCCATTCTGTAATAGCTTATGTAAATTTTGTGAGTATACTAGGACTAAAACTCCAGATTCATCAGTGATAAATCAGTATCTATCAACTTTGGAAAATGATATAGATAGATTTATAAGTAAGAACGGCTATATTAAATTAATGGGATTTGATATTGGAGGTGGAACTCCTACCTCTCTAGGAGATAGTGAGTTTTCCAGATTATTAAGAATATATTCTAAGACTAGAAAAAGATGTAATATATTTGATGATGATTATTTTCCTAGTATTGAGTCAACATTTCAATCTATAACTAGAGATAAGATTGATATGATATACAATGCAGGAATTAGAAGAATTAGTTTTGGATTACAATCTTCTGATGAAAAATTAATGAAATGTTTAAGAAGAACATCAAACCGAAATTCAGATCTAAGTAATAATCAAATAGTATCATATGCTAAAAGTAAAGGCATAAAAGTTAATATAGATATAATGTATGGACTTAGTCAAGTAAACTACAGATCTATATTAGAGTCAGTATCTAGGGATATGGACAAGATCAGAGAATTAGATCCAGATCAAGTTACTTTATATGAATTTAGACCTAATATGTCGGATCATAATGTATCACTAGATAAAGATAAACTATACCTATATTATTATACTTTCTATTATCTACTTAGAGAGGCAGGATATAAGTCAGTATTTGGTAGAAATACATTTTCTAAAAATTTGTATGATTGGGGAATGTCTTCATATCTTAAGAGTAGAATGATATTTGGAACTCAGTATAAAGGATTCGGAATATCTGCTCAATCTATGTCTAGACATGGAGTTAGTTATAATATAGGTAAAGGAAGTAATGATATAGATAAGTTAATATCAAATAGTAAAACTTATGAAAATGATAGATATTATAAACTTCCTATGTCCGAGTTATTATCGAAATTCATAGCTATCTCAGGATATAGTGGACGTATATATACTCCTGCAGCTGATAAGTTCACTGAATATGGAGATTTCCTAGAAGAGTTTGAGGAAGAAATAGACTTTTTAAGAAGAGAAAAGTTAATAACTGTTGACTATATCAGAAGAACTATAGATATAACTGAGGATGGTTATAAATATTATGGAGCAGTATTTAGTTTATTTTATAAGAGATGAAAGTAATAAACATTAATAAGATAACTTCTAAGTATTGTAGGAGGAAGAATAATTATGTAGGAGTGACTCACTTCTTCGTGAAAGAGGTTGAAAGGTTACCATTTGGAAAAGTTAAAGTTGATTTATTCCTTTTAGATAAATACTTTCCATGTTATAGAGTAAATTATATAGGTACTGATATAGTTGAAAGTAAATATATAGAAGAATATAATAAATCTAATGATTATAAAGACAGTAATTGTATGAAGTATATCATACGCAGAAATGATAATCATATAGAAATAATAAAGGGAGGATATAAGTCAAAATGGATATAGGAGTAAATATTAAAAGGGATTTTATTGATAGATTAGTAAATGATGAATTTAAGAAGAGTCCTTATCTGATTAATATCCCATTATATATAGGGAATGATCTAAATATCAAATTTTCAAAAATTGACGAATCTTTAAGACTAATAAGTCTCTCTGAACCTTTTCTAAGAGATTACTTATCAGTGTATGTATTGTCGATAGAGATTGATGGGAAGTATTTAGATTCATATTATTGTTTTAGGGATATTAGTAAAGGGATTGAATTTATAATTAAAATACCAAAACTTAATTATGAATCCTTGATATTTACAGTTAATAATTATAATATTAAGAGCTATCTGGGATTATTTGGATATAACGAAAATGATAAATTGAAACCAAGTGAACTTATACATTCTTTAAATCAGATCATCTATGATAGAAAAGAGGATATGGATAAGGTATCTAGGGATATAAAGAGTAAACTAGAGGATCAATTAAATAATTTGATAAGACAGAATAGTAATCCTGAGTATTTCTTGCCGTCTCAGAAACCTTCAAAGCCTTAAATGTGTAATGAATAGAAATTACACCCTAATATTTTAAATTTTTTTTTGTCATAGTAAAGAGGAACGTCCGTGAGGATATTCCTCTTATTTTTTTTTGTTCTGAACACCTCCCTAAAACCCTTCTAACCCTTAAAGTTGAAGGAGTGTAATAGTGCACTCCTTAATATTAAAATTTTATAATAATTATGAAAAACAGTTATCGTAAAGAGAGTGTTCAAGTAAGCAAGAGATTAAAACTTGCTAGAATTAGTGAGATGTTTACAAATGATGAAATCTCCAAGGTCGAGGTTCATCAGTCTTGTAACCATGTATTTTGTATTGATATTTCAGGTTCTATGTATGACAGTCTTCCTAAAATGAAGACTCAACTTAAATCTAAGTTAGTAGACATAGTAAATGAGAATGACACAGTATCGTTAATATGGTTTGATGATAAATGTGGATTTATTAGTGAGCTTACTCATATCAATAGTGCACAGGATGTAAGGGATATGAATAAGAAAATTGATGAATTTCTCAAACCTGGAGGATGTACAAACTTTTATGATCCTGTAAAGTTGACTAATGAATTAATTAGTAGAGTGAATAATTTATTAGGATTTTGGAATTTTATTTTTCTATCTGATGGTGGTCATAACACTGGAGGAACATGGGAAAATGTAATCTCAGAGTTATCAAAATTACAGGAAAAGATCTCATCATCTACTATTATTGAATATGGATATTACGCAGATAGTAGAAGATTAACTCAAATGGCTGAAACTTTAGGTGGATCTAAGATTTTTAATGAGGATTTTGAAAATTATGAAGTCCAGATACCTAAGGTATTTAGATCAGAAACTGTTAAGAGAGTGGAGTTCGATGTAACTGATTTTAAATCAAATATGAGAATACAGTTAATGTATTCCTATGATGAAAATACAGAGTCAGTTAAAGTTTATAGTACTGCAGGAGTTAATAAAATATATCTTCCTGAGAATACAAAAGAACTCTATTATCTGGAGGAATCGAAAGGAAATCCAGTTGAGGTCACAGGATCCTATTTAAAATCTCTATATGCAGCTATTTATGTATTTGCTGATCAGTTGAAATACGATATAGTAGAGGAGCTCTTATATTCTACCAAAGATAAAGAGCTTATAGATGTATATTGTAATTCATATGGTAAACAGAAGCTAGCTGCATTTAATAATATGGTATTAGATAGAGCAAATCCTAAATGTGACTGCGGTATAGTTAAGATAGATAAAGAATATAGACCAAATCCTAAGAAATACTGTGTATTAGATCTATTAGATGACTTAATGGAATCTGAGGACAATAAGATTTATATTTACAATTCTCTATTCAATTATACTAGAACTGGAGCTAAATCAGTAGTTAAGAGAATTTTAACTGACGAGGATAAGTCTAAACTATATGAGGCTGACACTAAACTGAAGGTGAGCAAGGTATTAGAAGAAATTGAGTCTAATTCAGTTAAAATGAGAATCGAAAATCCAGATGAAGGATATTCTATTAGAAATTTGGTATGGAATAGTGAAAGAGCTAATTTATCTTTTCAGATTAAGGTTAATGTTATACTTACTTTGCCAGATAAAAGAGAAATTAAGTCCTTTATAACTAGGAATTATACATTAATCAAGGATGGAATCCTGAATGTAACACTTCTTCCTATGAGTTTAAGTAAAGAAACTGAGAAGAAGCTTAAACTAAGAAAGAATATTACATTATCTAAGTCAAAGGATGGGTTAATTACTGTAATTGATTTATCTAATCTTCCTATAATAAATAAGAAGAGAACTGAATCTGTATTAATGTATCAACTAGCAGATCAGGAAGTAGATCTTCTTAAGAATAAGACTTATAGAAAATATATTTCTTATCTTATGAAGCTAGTTACTAAGGAGGCTAAAAGTAAGTCGAATTATGATAAATCACTAATTGACTTAGGTATTACCTCTGATGGTTATACTCCTAAAACTGAACTGGATAAGTCAGGTGATTTCTATATGGCTCCTACTTTAGTAAGTAAGATTGAGAAATTTTCATCTATACCTCCAATTGAGAAGGTATTGAAAAAGATTAGTGAAGGAAAATCACTAACATCAAGTGAAAAATACTTATCTAGGATTATGGATGATATAAATTCCTCTATTAGTGACGCACCTAAATATGAAGAGTTAAAAGAATTATTTGATTATCATAATAGTGAAGCTAAAAAGCTAATTAGAAAGATAGCTGAATCTAAATTTTCACTTATAATATCTAGGAAATGGTTTAAGGATAAGACTGGAGGATATGATGACAATTCTACTAAAGTAAAAATAGATAATGAAGAATTGACTATCACATTTGAGTTTAGAGATCAGAAAGTATATTTATAAAATTTTATTTTAAACGGAGGGAGTGAAATATCTTCCTCCTTATTTTATTGAAAAGCCTTTCGGAACGCTTGTAAACCTTAAGTTTGTGTTAAGTAAATACAAATTATGAGCATTCAAAAGATAAAAGGATCAAAGGATTATTATAGTGTAGATTTAGATAAGCTAACTTGTACCTGTAAGGACTTTACTTGTAGGAGACATAACTACTCTATAAATGATCCAAATAGGCTATGTAAGCATATTAAAGAGGCATTAGAATTAAATAAATTTAAGCCAACTAGTGACTCTATTTCTTCAACAAACAGAAAAATATTTACTAGAGAAGAAGTAAATCTATTTCTTAATAATTATATAATTCCTATATTAAAGAATGATAATAATATACTAAAATTCGACATAGTAGGGGATTATAGGAGAGAATTACAAGAGATTAATAAATTAGTAATAGTTATTAGAGTAATATATAAGGAACTTAATACATCACTTGAGTATTTATTTAATAAATTATTCTCTGATAATTATAAAGAGATTTATATATCTAATAATGGATTAAATATAGAGGTGGTTAAAGTTGATGACAACTCTTATCCATTTAAAGTATTTGACCTTACAGGTAGCTGGGAATTTCTAGTAATGATAAAATCAGTGTCTAGAAAGTTAGGACTAGAATTAAATGAATGTGGATTTACTAAAAACAAAATATTGTTAGATACTGATATAGGGAACGAAAGGGAAATATTTGAGTATCTAGGGATTACTTATGTTGATCCTAAACATAGAAAATAGAAATAGTATAATTAATTGATTTTAGAGTCTGAGAATTTTAAGAAGATTAGGCTGGTGATGCAATCGAGATTAGTAATTGATGATAGCAAAAAAAAAAGCAAAATTCTTCTTATGAAAAATTGTCTTAAACTTGTAGTAAGCCTAGCAATAGGAGCCGTTGTAGGTATTGTCACTTACCTTAATACAAAAAGTGATCGTGTATCTAATACTAGAAGAGATTCAGATTTTAGAAGACCTCAGAGAAGTGGTCAATCTAGGGTGGATATAATTAATGAAGATGAGACTTCTGAATCTGTTTCATCTTCTAATTGCTCAGTAAGAAGTGAGAATAGAGATAGTTTCTTAGAATTCCTAGGAAATAGTCAAAGTGGATTGGAAAAGATTCTTAGAATACTAAAGAATATAGCATTATCTTTGGAATATATGACTAAGTTATTTGCTAATTCAGGTATTAGAGGAGCATTACCTCCTGCATATTGTTAGCTTCGTAAAATTTAGGGCATAACCGTAATTAGCTTATTTTCTCAGAATCTATTATTTAATTAATAATATTAACTTCTAGTTTCTAGACTTTTAAATTATTAGATTTATATAATAGTAATATCTTCAGGTAATTAAATAGATATTCAGGTTATATTCGTGCAATAACCTGAAATTCTGAAGATTTTAATATAAACGCACGATAATTAATAAACTAAAAAAAAATCTAATGAAAGTATTAGCAATTGATGTGGGTTATGGATCAGTAAAATGCTGTTATACTAATTCACAAGGGATTAAGAGATATGAAAAATATATCTCAGCAGTAGGTAAAGTTGGAGCTTCATCCGTAGTAAATGACACAAATGCATTTAGCTTTAACGGACAAATGTACTATTTATTCGATACAGCTCTTAAATTACCTAATGATCAACTTCTTGATCTTCAAAGCTATGAGGATCTAAAAGAAGCTAGTCCAATCATAATCTCATATTTGTTAAAAAAATACAAAGTAGATTATGACAAGATAGTTCTTGGACTCTCCATGGCAATGGTAGAAAATTCTAAGGACTATCTTAATTATTTATCTACTCATTTAGCATTACCTGAAGATAAATTTTTATTAATTCCTCAAGGTATTGGATCAAAGATAGCATACGATAGATATAATAGAAATCCAGAAGATCCTACTCAATATAATGATATTAGAGTAAAGAATTTCTTAGGAGTGGATATTGGATTTAATACTATAGATATTTATCAATGTATTGGAGGGGCTGCTTCAGGTCAGACTGTTAGAGGATTTCGTGGAGAAGGTGTATGCCTTATTGCTTTTCAGTTGATAGATAAAATTAGATCTGATACAGGAATTGAAATAACAATACAACATGCCAAAGAAATTATAGAAACAGGAGTTTTGGTCCACAGAGGAGGAACTTATATTTACAGAGATGATATTTATGAATTTATTAAGAATTACTTAAAAAGAGTAGTAGAGCTCTTAGAAGCTAATTTTAGTAAAGTTATAGATAATATGGATAATATAATCTTTGTAGGTGGAGGTGCCGCTTTACTTAATAAGTATAAAAGCGATATTAGAGAAGAGTTAGAGAAATATTACAAAGGTGATTTTATAATGATACCTGAGATGCCTGAGTTTTATAACGTATTAGGGTATCATTTAGCTGCTGAAAAATATTAACAAAATAAATATTATGGGTAAAAGAAGAAATAAAAATATATCTAAAGAGAATAAAGTGAATATCATAGATAACCCTCAAACAGATGGATTAGATGAGTCTAAAATGGAGGTATCTGAAGAGAGTTACTCAACGTTAACTAGTAATCCTAATCCTTATCCAGACTACGAGAATAATAAGGATAATAAACTTCCAGAATTAGACAAGGAGGATTATAGTGTATACACTGGACTTCCTAGAGCAGAGAAGGATGATCATATTCCTACTGATGATGAAATAAATCAGGATACTAATAATATTTGGAATAATGAACCTGAATTCCCCAATTCTGAACCTGACAAGGGTTATATATCTCCTAGAACTGATGAAGTAATAACTAATATATTAAATGTTATAGGAGGATGAGAAGGGACTCAGAGAATTTCAATACTGATCCTATACTAAATCCTATAGATTTTTATCATGTTATAATGAGGAATATTGAAAAATTCTCTGAATATGAGAAATTTACTATACTTAGATTTTTCGATAAATTATCTGATTCCTCTGAATTTGGAATATTATGTAAGTCCAAAATGTCAGATCACTTAAATAGTAAAAGATTAAGTGATATAGGAAAAATTATATTTTCAGAAACTCCTTCAATAGTGAGAATTAATTCTTCCTGTTATTTATTTCCAGAGAAAAATAAATGGAAATTTATATTAGGAGACAAAATAATATTAAATGATCTCACTTCTACTGAGGCTATGAAGATATATAAAGATGTTAATTCAGCTTTTTCAATATTGAAGAATAGAAAATAATTAGTAAAATATTATAAATGGTAGATGTAGAAAAGAAAGATCTGTACTCTAATGATCCTTATTATTTATCTAGGAATAAATTGAATATTAAATTTCCTTTAGTTACTGATCATCAAAGATCACTTCTATTTAACATAGATGATAAATTAGAAGAATTTGAGACTATAATAAAGAAATCAGTGACCAATTATAGAGATTGTTTTTGTAACGGATTAATATTAACTGGAGCACCAGGTACAGGGAAAACCTATAATATAAAAAAGTGGTTAAATGAACTGGTAGAACAAAAGAAGCTAGGAGGATATGATGAATTTTCTGGAAAAATATCTCCAATCACTTTATTTAAAGTAATGAAGGATGCATCTGAAAAGGATAATAACGTTCTATTGCTAGATGATTGTGATGTATTTACTCAGCCAGAAAGTCTTAATATTCTAAAAGCAGCATTAAATACTAGTACTAATAATGATTCTACAGGATTTAGAAGAGTAAGTTATGGAACTAAAGGTCAGGTCAGTTCATTTGATTTTAAGTCCTATCTTATAATGATTACAAATGAAACCTTTCAAAGGGAAGGAAGTAATGATATTAGTGAACATATGAAAGCAGTTTTAGATAGAGTTCATCTAATGAATGTAACTTTAACTCCTGAAGATATAAACATAAAGAACTTATCAATAGTAGAAGAGTTTATAAATAATAATACATGTCTCAAAGAAGATACTAAAAATGAACTTATAAGAGTATTTCATGAGGAGATATCAGAGTTCATTGACTATGGATGTTTTGAGAGATGTAAGATTAACTTATCCATAAGATTTTTTATGAAGTTAGCTGACTTAATTATATTATTTGGAACTTCCTGGAAATCTTTTTCTACAGATTATAAAAGATTGAAAGCTAACTTAGAAATGGTGAGGAACGGTATAGGAACAATAAAAAGGTTATGATGGTATTTACAGTCAACTTATATTTTAAAATATAAGTTGACTTACTTTTTTTTTATAAAAGGGCTTCACTAAACCCTGAAAGCCTTAATAATGAACTATTAATTAATTTTATTATGAGTGATAATAAATGCACAATACTGTATGGTATGTCAGGGTCTTTAAAACTGACTACCATGAACTTTTTATATAAAGATGAGTTTAAGGTATATTCTGATACCAAACCCTTCTTTAATTATGATAAATTATATTTTAACTGGTCAGGAATTCCTAATGACTCACACTTAGCTATACATAGATTACTTACCTTAGACTTGGAGGGTTATCTACCTAAAGATAAGAACATAGTAATTGAAAGGGGAGTTTCTGACAATATTTTTTGTGTACCTAATAGAAAATTATCAGGATTAGATACATATGATAAAATAAAAATAAAAGAATTAATAGATAAAGAATCTGAAATAATATCCAGAAGATCAAGTTCTAAAATAGAAAAAATACTAATGATCATGGAGGATAAGAAATTTATTGAAGATGAGGTATTAAAGGAGGATAGCAGAAGGTCCATATATCCTAATTTAGATATTTATTTATCTAAACAGGAGGAATATGTAGAATTTACTAATAAATGGAATACTATATCTAAAACTGTTATAATTAAAAATGCGTTTGATTATATTAATAAACTAAAAGATTATGGAGATGATTCCGAAATTAACTGTAGCCATTCCTGTATATAATACTGATATAGATCTAGTAGAAAGAGCTATTAATTCAGTTCCTAAGGAATCTTTTATTGTTTTAATAGATGATTGCAGTGATAAATACGACCTTAACAATATAATTAATAAGGATAAGTATAGTCATGTAGGAATAATAAGATTATCTAGAAATATAGGATTAGGAGCTGTTAGAAATTTCGTTATAAATGAATGTAAATCAGAATGGATAATGTTTTTAGATTCTGATGATACTTTGAATACTGAGGTAATCTTAGATTGTATAAAAGGACATATTAACGATTCAAGATTTGATATTATATGTGGAGATATTAATCTTATAACGGATAAGGAAGTATTAACTCAGAAAGTAGAACTACCAGAGATTAGTAATATTATTCCTTATTTTACTACATCAAATATATATAGAACTGACTATCTAAGATCAAATAGTTTATATTATGATGATTCTAGAAGAGTATATGAAGATATCTCGTTCTCTATAAAGTTATGGATTGATCTATACTATAAATCATATAATAATATGTTACCTCTTAGAGTCTTGAAGATAAATCATCCTTTATATAATTATTATCTTCAAGGAAATTCATTAACTAGGACGAGCAAAGATAAATATTTGATCCTCAGTGATACTCTTAAATATTGGATAGACTGGATTATAGAATATTTTAATAATCTTAAATATCCTGAATTTTTTAAGAGCACTATTAAAAATTATATAATTAATAGAATAAAATATGAGTCAACTAAATCTTTGGAATTAAAACTTAAATATGATCATTCAGATGATGATTATTCATTATACTTTGACAGATTGAAAACTTATAAATTAAATAACTTATTAAATTAATTAATATGAATGAACAGTTTAACAAAGAAACTTTAGAATATTTTAATGGTGATGAGCTAGCTGCTAAAGTATGGACCAAGAAATATTCGTTAAAAGGAGAAAACGACAATCCTATTGAAAATAATCCTGATGAAATGCATAAAAATAGATTATCTAAAGAGTTTGAAAGGATAGATAGTAAATATCCCAATTCAAAGTCATCTGACATATTCTATAATGCTATGAAAGGATTTAAGTATATAGTTCCTGGAGGAAGTCCTATGTCAGGAATTGGTAACGATAATCAAATAGTAAGTATAAGTAACTGTTTTGTAATTGGAAACCCTGAAGGCACTGATTCTTACGGTGGTATTTGTAAAGTAGATGAAGAAATCTTACAACTATGTAAGAGAAGAGGAGGAGTTGGGACTGATTTATCTGATATTAGGCCTAAGGGATCAAAAGTACATAATGCTGCCTTAACAAGTACTGGAGTTATTCCGTTTATGGATAGATACTCAAATACAGTAAGAGAGGTGGGTCAAGAAGGTCGTTAAATTAATACTCTAGCGACCTAATTTCGTGAATTGCTGGGAAATCCGTGAGGACAATCAGCATCTAAGAATTTTCTATTGGATAAATTAATTTCACTAAAATATAACATAAGTATATGGTACAAGAATTATCCAATAATAAATATAAAGAGTTATTAAATTCTGATAAAGTTGTGATTATAGATTTTTATGCGGATTGGTGTGTCCCCTGTAAAACTTTATCTCCAACTCTAGATACAATCTCAGAGGAATGTAGTAAAACTGAGATAGTTAAATATAATACTGAAGAAGATGAATTGGGACTGACTAGTAAGTATGGAATTAGAAATATTCCTACCTTAATTTTCATTAAAAACGGAGAACCTGTAGATAGACTAACAGGAGTCAGATCTAAAGATTCAATTATTAGTAAAATAGATTCATTAATTTAATAAGTTACAGATATTTATTCCAATAGAGAATTAAAGTTCAACGACTATCTAGAAATAGAGTACCTATAAAGTTATAGGGAAGTGCGAAACTTAGAAGATATAGTCTAATCTTAATAGAAATATTAAGCTAAATTGATCATAAGTAACGATTATGATAAATATAAATGAGAGGTGCATTAATGTTATCTATTAGCTGCGTTCATCCTGAAGCAGAAGATTTTATTGGAGCAAAGTTAGAACAAGGTAAAGTAACAGGAGCTAATATATCAATTAAGCTTACTGACGAATTCATGGATTGTGTAATGAATGATAGACCGTTTATTCAATATTTTCCAGTTCATAAACCAAAAAATGAAATTATACCTGATGATGTTGATCTTTCTGATTTAAATATTCTTAGAGATGGTAAATTAGATGGGTCATGTTATAAGGTAATCAATGCTAAAGAATTATGGAATAAAATAATTCATAATGCATGGAGATCAGCAGAACCAGGAGTATTGTTCTGGGATAATATATTAAATAATACTTCTTCTAAACCCTACTATAATAAAGGGTTCCGTCCTGTATCGACAAATCCGTGTAAACATCACTGCACCTATATGTAGTAATACATATAGAAAACCCTGAATATCGGTGAAACTCAGGAAGCTGACAATACCGAGACACAAGCATAATGGCGAGGTCGTAGAGACTACCAAGGGGTATCCTTAATTAGAGGATAATTGTATAGTCCGAACTCTGAATATAACTTAAATATTAATGAAATCAGAGATCTTAGCAGAAATGACTAAGATGTATACAATAAACATTTGTATATAATAACAAATTGGGAGAGATCCCCCTCCAGAGTGGGGATTCGTGTCGATTATTGCATATGAATTCATATTCATTTGTAGAAAACCCGTTTACATCTAATGCTTATATAAATTGGAGCAAGTTAGAGGAAATGACAAGATTATCTACTAGAATGTTAGATGATATTGTTGATATGGAGTTAGAAAAAGTATCAAAAATAATAGATAAAATAAAATCAGATCCTGAAGATGAGTCGATAAAAAGAACTGAGATTGAGCTTTGGGAAAAGATTTATAAAACAGGTAAAGAAGGACGTAGACTAGGACTGGGAACTACAGCCGACGGAGACATGGTAGCTGCTATGGGTCTTAAGTACGGCACTGAGGAGGCTAATGATCTCCTTGAGAGATATCATAAATATATAGCTATGTGCAGTTATATGGAATCAATTGATCTGGCAGTAGATAGAGGACCATTTGATATATTTGACTGGGATCTTGAAAAGGATGATTATTTTGTCAATAAAATTCTTAATGCAATTAGGGATGAGTTTGGAGAAGATGTGTATTATGAATATTATGAGAAGTGGAAAATGCACGGTCGTAGGAATATATGTAATCTTACATTAGCACCTACAGGGTCTACCTCATGTATGACTCAAACTTCGTCAGGATTCGAACCTGTATTTGCATTATTCTATCAAAGAAAAAGAAAAATAGAAGATAAATCTAAAGCTGACTTCATAGATGAGGTAGGTGACGCTTATGAGATAAATAATGTTATCCATCATAAATTTATAGATTGGTTTATTTCATATACAATTGAAAATAAAACTGATCCAAACCTAATTCCTCATAATCATCAATCAGCAAAAATGTATTTATCTAAGCTTACTGAAAAGGAATTAAATGATCTAATTAAGTTATCTCCTTATCATGAAGCTACTGCTGAGGAAATTGATCCAGTAATGAAATCTAAACTTCAGGGGAGGATTCAAAATTGGATTGATAATAGTATTAGTTGTACTGTGAATATGAGATCTGATGTAACTGAAGATTTAGTTAGCAAAGTATATATAGAAGCATATAAATCAGGATGTAAAGGAACTACAATTTATAGATCTGGATGTAGATCAGGAGTCTTAACTACAAGTTCATCTCCATCACCTCAGAAAACTCCATCAATTCAGATAAGGCCTGATGAGCTAGATGCTGAAGTAGTTAGATTTAGGAATAATGACGAGTACTGGATTGCTTATGTAGGTCTTAAAGATGGAAAGCCTTATGAAATATTTACAGGTCCTGAGGACAAGGATGAAAGAGTTCTTCCTAAGTCTGTAAAGAAAGGGAAACTTGTAAGGGTAATAGATAAAAAGGGAAAGAAGAGATACGATTTCAGCTATGTAGAGCCTAAATATGGATACGAGAATACTGTTGGAGGGATATCTCATATGTTTAATATGGTATACTGGAATTATGCTAAATTAATATCAGGATATCTTAGAAATAACGTACCAATTGCAGATACCTTAAATGTACTTGAAGGTTTGAGTTTTGATAAAGAGTCTATAAATACATGGAAAAATGGTGTCATACGAGCATTAAAGAAATTTGTAGCCAATGGTACTAAATCAAAGAGTATATGTCCAGAATGCGGAGAATCATTAGTATATGAGGAAGGATGCTTAAAATGTCCTAGTTGTGGATATTCTAAGTGTGGTGGATAAGCTCTCATATGCATATTTTTAACTTAGGTGGAGTGGAGGATTTTAAATTCTTTACTCCACTATTTTATTTTTACAGTTAGCTTTATGAATTTATTAAAGGAATTATCAAAGATATTTAAATATAAATATCATGAAAAATCTTGGGAGTTAGTTGAATCAGATATTTGTAAAGAAGTAGTTAATCTTAAAAGTATATTTAGTAAAGAAGATCTCATTGATGGTCTCTACTATAAGACTAAGAAAGTAAACTCTATAGATTACTCTATAGACATAAAATGCATAGAGTTTATAGAAGTAAGTGAGTTTAAAAGATTATCTATATCTAAATTAATAGATATAATAGAATATAATGTTGAAAATTTAAAATTTAGATCCTATATTAAAAATAAAATAATATATAGATCAATGATAATCTTTGATTTACCTGATGAGTCTTATTTTAATATAGTAGATAAGAGTGACCTAATAGATTCTAAATTAGAATGTTTATATAATAGTTATAAATACTTAAATAAAAAGAAATATGAATATAATAAAAAATCCAGATCATGCAATAGCGTCAATAATATTTATAAATGATGATAGTAATGAGTATACAGAAGAACTTATATTGAACTTAAATAAAATATCAGATGTATATGTATTTATAAACAAGAAATCAAATATAGATCCTAATAAATATAGTCATCTATTGCCTATAAAAGGGTATAAGTACAGTAAATCTAGTTCTAAGTATAATTCATTAGAGTTATATTCAATGATTAAGTATATTTTGAAAGTAATAGATTATCATGAAAGATATATTATACTAGGAGATATAGGAGATAAAATATCTAGTGAAAGGATAAAAGATTCTATATTCAATGTATTTAAGTCAATAATAACAAAATCAATACTTAACTTAAAAATTATTGATCATGAATTAAGAAAAGAACTGTATTCCAAAAAGAAAACACTAATTTTCAATAAATTAGATATTTCAGGTATAAATATAACTCATAAATCAATTAATGATATTTATTATTTATCTAAAAGTGATGTCTCTAGGATATGTGGATATCTAAGTTCAGATAATAAGTATTTAGATACCTTCAAAGATATAAATTTTAACTACTTCCTTCCTAGCATAGTAGAAAAATTAGAAATAGATTATATGAATTCAGATATATTAAACATTGATATATGAATTTAAGAAATGTACTAAAATTGGTATCATATGATTTGTATATTCCTGAATCTTATTCATATCCTGTACCTCATAATATAAGATTACTTAGTTTATTAGATTACATATCTCCATATAAATTTTTACATATGTATTTTACTGATAAAGACTTAGGGGTGGAATTCTCATCGTACTTATCAGGAGAATTTATATTTTTAGAGAAAGAGTATGATAAAATAGTTCTAGAATCTTTAGTTACTTCTTTAATAGATTATAAAGATCTTATATATTTCATTCCTGGTGACTCAATTCACTTATCATTACTATCATTGCCTTGGATACATGAAAATATTATTGCAAGTAAAGATATTAAATCTTCATCTAAGTATATTGAAGTAAAAATAAAAGGTATACCTGAAGTTGAGATATTCTTTCAGGAATCTAGGAATAATACTTTTTGTTCATTTAGTAATCTGCAATTACCTTATGAAGATATTCAATTAATATTAAACTTGAATACTAAAGAGGTGTAAGGTACCTTGAAAGCCTTAATTTTAGGTAGAGTATATTTCGTATTCTACCTAAATAAATATTAACGTTAATTTTATTTTTAGTTATGGAAATGAATGAAGAAGATTATCTGTTAGAAGATGACATTCCTCTAGCTACTTCTTTAATTAATGAACCTGAGGATGAGTTTCTTGGAGGATTAGACCCTAGTGAAGATAATCCTAAAATTGAAGCAATTAATGGAGTATTACAGTACGAAGTTGATTTATCAAAGGGATATGATGAAATTAAATCATCAGGGAGTTTAGAAGAAGCAGCCCAAGTTATAATATCTGCTATGCCATTTAATAACAGTAGTGTCACTGTAGGTAATATACTTATTGACTTATTTAATAAGCAAGGGCGTCAAAGAATTGTAACTAATAGTCACATAGGAAGTGGACTATTAAGAGGCTCAGATGTAGAAACTGAGATAGAAGGAGATAGTAGTGAGGAATTTAATGCTGAATTTGAAGAGAAAAATAAAGAATTAGTCTGGAGATTTATAGATTATTTAGGAAATAGAGACTTATCTCAAGACAATGCAGTTAACAGAAATAGAAAGATAAGACAATTACCTGCATTTATTATTTATTTATTCTCTAGCGGATTATATGGATTATTAATAAATTGTCCAACTTTACCAGAGGATTATAGAAAACAAGTTGATAATGCTTTGATTAGATTAAATGAATCAAAATATGAGATAGTCGAAGAGTTAGCTGAAAAATATGATGAAGCAGGAAGACCTGAAGTAGCTACTAGAGTAAGACAGCTGCAACTTGCATTCTTTGATAAAGAGCCAGCTGAGTTATCTAATTCTGCTGAGTTAAGGGATTTAAACCTTACTGGTAATGATATATCTATATATAAATCAGTAAGAAGTAAATTTGTTAATGTATCTAGATCTATTACTCAAGAAGTTGCAAGCGAGCTTATAGAAGTAGTAATAGATAAAGAATCAGGAATCTCACTAAAATTAAAAGATAAAGTAAGAGCTGAAGCTATATTAGATGTAAAAAGTGAATTTTCTAAATTTGCAGAAGAGTCAAAAGAAGATATAGAATCAGCTAATAATATATTATTTAATAATTAATATGGCAGTATCATTAGAATTATTAACAGATGAGGCTATCCTAGATTATACTAGAAGAGGTAATAAACAATTTGTAATTACTGATCATAGGGATGCTAATTTGAAATATAATCCTTTTCAACCATATAGAGGAGGATTATATGATGTAGAGATATTTGGATCTCCTTATGAAGATAGGTGTATCTGTGGAAAAATTAGAACCGTATCTAAAGATCCATGTCCTAACTGTGGAGCCATAGTATATTCTAAAGATGAATCCTTAAGAAGATTCGCTAGAATAGAATTAGGGTTCTACTATTTGAATGATCTTAGATATGACATATTTAAAGAGTTCTTAGATCAAGTATTTAGTGATAGCTCTATAGTTTACAATTTTTCGTCAATATCAGCTCAAAATAGCTTTATGTTGACTGGAGGTAGAAGACTATCTATAAAGGCATATGATTCATGTCAGTTTGAGTATGATCCTGATAGAAAAGAATTAGTTATATCAGATATAATAACTGATGAATCTAAGTGTAGTTATGAAGGTCTTCTTAATATAATGAATGAATACTTTCCTAGTGAAGTATCAAGGTATAAAGAGTTCATAAATAAATATTATATAGTCATGCCTGCTAGCATGAGACCTATAGCGTTTAGTATAATAGGAGGACAGAAGAAATTGAATGTTCCTAAGTTAACTCAATGGTATACTATAGTTACTAGGTTATGTAGTAAGAAGGATATAGGAGAAACTACTATAAATTACGAAAAAGTAATGAGTCAGTTTGATACCCCTGGAGAAAGAGTTAAATATACTGCTCTTCTTAGGGCATTCCTTAATGTAGGAAAGAAACAAGCAACTGAGCTTCTTAATACTAGTAAAGAAAACTTAGCTAGAGGATTATATTCAGTTCGTACTAAAAACTCATTAAGATGTCCTATAGTTCCTTCTACTACTCTAGCTATAGACGAAGTAGGAATACCTAGACATTTAGCTTATGAGATATGCAGATCAGGATTCATAAAATATTTAATGGATACTTATAACTTTAGTGAGGAAGAAGCTATAAAAAGTACCAGAAAAGAAGCTATGAATCAAGAGATGCAACAGAGATTCGATGAATATGCAAATAATCAAGTTGTGATTAATTCATAGTCACTTTATTGAGTAATCAATAAAATAAAATTTCGTGAATTGCTGGAAGACTAAGTCCGTGAGGATATGTTAATCAGCAGCTTAAGTACATAGAATACAAAAAAAATAAAATTATGAAATATAACTCAGAAGGGGAGAATAGTTTGTGGATTTTTGAGATAAAAAATCCAGATTTAAAGAGTAAAGTAGAATTAAATAATAAACAAGATCCTTATCATCTAGATGATAGAACTAATAATATTTTAGATGTTCGTTTAGTAGAGGTAGAAGACTTAGATAACTATCTAGAATTAAAATTTATAGATAGGGAGGATAGAAGAGTCTCAAAATTTTTATTGAATTTAATAGAATATAAAGAAAATATAAATTCAAGTTTAAAGATTGTTAATCATAATAAGGAAGTCATAAAGATTATAGAATATAAACTAAGATTTCAGGAGGGAACGGTTAAATTCTATAAGGATAGAGTTCAAAGTTCATCTTTTAATGAATTTTTAGGAGATGTAATAATAAAGTTTGAGAAAATAATTTAATATTAAATTTAACATTATTCTATGTATGTAAAGTTCAACGACTATTCCGTAAGGAAGTACAGATTAAGTGATCTGGAAGTGCGAAACTCCAATAAAAGATTATTGGATGAAGATATAGTCTGATCTTATATGAAAATATAAGTTAACATAAATGTATAAACCGTCCCCCTACCCTCCATGAATATAACATGATAGGATTAAGGATGAGGTTAAATGACAATTATACTATTGATTTGCCTATTCAATTGTGTGCTCCGTTAGCTGGAGACTTTGACGGTTTTGATGATTAGCTGTCATTAAATTTCGTGAATTGCTGGAAGACTAAGTCCGTGAGGATATGTTAATCAGCAGGTAATATAATTAATGATTATAATAATAAATATGATGATACTTAGAGAATATAGATATAGTTTTGATAGATCAGCTCATATGAAAGAGCTTCATAGATCGGGAAGATACCTAGGAACTAGTAAGATAGGAACTTGGAATTCTTCTGAGGATAAGAAGATTAGGATGTCAGAACTTAGGTCTAAAAATTCATTAGATAAAATGTCTAAGGGAATAGGATCTGAGTATCAGATGAGACTAACCAATAGACAGCTACTTCATAATAAATTTCAAGGAGATATAGGATACATATATTTCTTAGAATTCCCTGCAAGTATTAAGATAGGGTTCTCCAAGAATTATGAAGGAAGGACTAACTATATTGGTGGAAAAATATCTATGATAATTACAGGTCCTACTAATGAATTAGCAGATCTTGAGTTTGATACGTTTATTAAATTTAAAGATTATACTCAATTAAATGAGGATGGTACTAGATATACTGAATTCATGGATAAATCTGTAAAGAATAAAGTATTTAGATATCTGAATGAGAGAGTTAATTCAAGTAGTAACTTAAAAATAATAAATCATTAATTATATAACTCCAACGACTATTCAGAGATGAAGTACTTGGTAAGTATCAAGGAAGTGTGAAACTCTTAATGTAAAGTTAAGATGAAGATATAGTCTGATCTTATATGAAAATATAAGGAGAATAAGATTCCAGTGTATTTAACGAATACATTGAACTTAAATGGATCAAATTGCAGTCCACCTAGTTCCTCAGGAGATTGCAGAAGAGACAATGAGGAAAATGAGCCCTAGATATGTGATGAAGTACAAGAAAAATTTAGAACCAATAAACGTACCATCACACGAAACACTTAATGGGCTTGCTGTAGCGACTAGTATAAGTTATGATGATCCTAGTGAAATAGATGATCCTCATTTAATGTATACTAGTTATGCTGATTTATTGAAAGATGTAGAAGTATATAAAAAGATACCTCTAGATAGAGTAGTATTATTTTCAGGAAAAGTAGGAGAACTGGAGTACAAGAATCAGGTAACAACTTTAGGAAGATTGAGAATATCTAGAATAATTAATGCAGACCTAGATTCTATACCTGGAGTTATAACAACAAAATTAGGGAAAATTGATGCAGGGGCAGTAGCTAGATTAACTCTATACATGCAACAATTCCCTGAGTATGTAGAACGTATGCAGGAACTTCAGAAATATGCGTTAAAGGTAGTAACAAGAAAAGGAGTAATTACCTTTGATTTTGATACTCTGTATGCAAAAACAGATACTGAAACTTATGAGTCTATTAAAAAGATATCTGAAGATCCTAGATTAACGGATCAACAGAAGGTACTTCTAATGAATGATGCTTATAAAAAATATTTAAGCGAAATTAAAGATACAATTAGAGAGGATGTTAAAAAGGATGTTAAGGATGCTAATAGAGTGAAGATAGATTCTATTGTTGATATGGTGGCTCCATCTTTTATTATATCAGGAGTAGATGAAAAACCTATCATAAATAGATCTAAGATGATAGCAGGAATGAATAGCAAAGACTACATATATCATGCTATTGAAAACCGTGGATTACAGTCAATAAAACAATCAGGAACTCCATCAAGTGGATATCTTACACGTCAATTGAAATTCTTGATGAATGGATTCATATATAAAATTGGAGAGGATCCTAATAATAAAGGAATAATGATACCTAGATACAGATCTGAAGGAAGAACGTCACCTAATGGAAAAATATATCCTAAATTTAGTGGAAAACCAGATCCTAAGGATATAGTACCAGTTAGATCAATAGTATCAAAGGAAAATTATGACTTTATAGTAACTTCTGATCTAATAAGTAATTTATACACTGATATAGAAGATGGAAATCCTATTGGTTTATCTTTTAGCTCAGGTATAACTCAATCAATTACTCAAGGAGCATTAAGCTTTAATTAATAGAGCATATATATAGTAATATATATAAGTAAAATTTCGTGAATTGCTGGGAAATCCGTGAGGACAATCAGCAGATAAGGTTATGGCTATTATTATAAAATCTTATATTTATATGGCAAAAATGAAGATAAATTGGAATAAAGTATTAAATACCATTAAACAAGTGAGTACAGTTTTAGCGACTATAGCTGGAATTATACTTACAGCTATGGCAGAGAGTAAGAAATAATATTTATTAACCAATAATAGCTATAGTAAATTTCAACGACTATCTAGAAATAGAGTACCTATAAAGTTATAGGGAAGTGCGAAATATCCTAACATATAATGATGAGGATAAAGATATAGTCTATTCTATATAGAAATATATAGAAGTTATTAAATTAACTGCATAATCTAACAAATTATGTGAATAATTAAAGAAAACATGGAGGACATGAAAGAGTGATCGATGAGTCAGGAATACTTAGAGCTCCTGAAAACTGCAGATTAGACTCTAGTAGCCCTAATTGGTTGATACTAAAATGTAGAGGAGGAAAAGAGTTAAAGTATCCTAAACCTAGTAATTTCGTAGAGAATAATAAAGATAAATATTCTAAAGGAGATATAATAGGAACAGCTTACAGGACTACCTCACCTATCTATCAACTAAATGCTTTAGTGACTCTTATGAAAGCTAAAAGATCTGAGGGATCTAGATATTTTGAGAAAGATAAAGTATTAGTATCTGATTGTTATGCTTTGGATTCAGGAGAAATACATTATTCATTGGATAGTGATGGAGAGATTAAAGTAACTATAGGAGCTAGGGAGTACAACTATGAAGATGAGTCTATGTACCTATATCCTGAGGGAACTAAGATAACTAAATATCAAAGATTCTGCTCAGGGGTAGTAGATATAAATAAAGTTGCTAGTGAATTATCTGATATTAACGATATATATCAAATATTTAGATCTCAATTTTATGAACTATCATCTAAATCTTATAAAAGTTCAGGAATAGTAAGTGAAGGGGATAATAGAGAGGAGCTTGTAGAAATGGTATTTACATCTCTTACAAAAATACAATCTGATGGAATTGGAGGAGTTGATGCCAATTTCCTAGGAGTAGCTAAGAGCATTAAAAATAGTGATTCTTTCTATACTTTATTATCTTATGGAGAAGCTGGAAGAGTTGTAAAGAAAGCTCTAGAAAGTAAAGTAGAACTTCAAGGTGACATTATGACTAATACAGTATTAGGAATACTTCTTAATAATCATTTAGATGATAACTTTAATAAATAAATTATGGGAACTTTAAAAATAGAGTTAGACTTACCTGAATTCAAAGATAAATTAGAAGTAAGTATAGTAGTTAAGAAGGATGGTACCCTAGTGGTGCCTCCTTCTATTAAAAGAGATGAAGGTATCCTTAATCCAGGTACTATTACTATTCCTAATTTTAGGGATCCATATCCTGGAGAAAAGAAAACGGAGATAAGGGATCCAATGCCAGGAGAAGGAATGGAAATTAGAGATCCCATACCTAATAAATGGAATACTCCTCAATGTGGTGGGATAAATACAAATTCGTCAATAAATTATGAGAATCAATCTAATGGTGTAGTTGATTCTATGATAAATGGAAATTGGTGATTAAATATTATTGTTATGGAGAAAGAAGTAAACAATAATTACTATGTAATTCAATTATCATTTGAGACTACTACTGACGTACTAAATGATAATGATGAATCTATATCAAGTTCTAGAAAAATATTATTTGATAGGATAAATAACTTAATTGATAGAGAAGAGAAATATGACGTATTCTCTAGAACGGTAATAAATTATGAATTACCAGATACATACAACCAGATGATTTCTTTCTATGCTTATTTCAGAAGTATAGGAGGATTACCTATGGAAGAGTACATCTCAGCAAGGAACATAAGGGATAAAATAAAAAACGAGTTTATTAATTTCTTAGAATCAGTGGGATGTGAATATAGAATAATAAATATTAAAACGATATCGTAATGAGTAATTTTAATGAATACTTCAAATCTACAGGTCTGAAGAAACTAATGGATAGATTTGCAGTAGGAGCTGATCAATATTCTGATAATAAAATAACAAAGCTAGATTATTATATAGATAACTCTGATAAGGATCAGATTGCTAGCTATTATTTTGAGAATAAATTAACAGCTGAATTCAAAATTATAGTAAATTATGAATTAAATTCTGATGGGGAGATAAGAACTTCAGAATTTACTATACCTAAAGAAATAGATGGAGCCTTTGTAATTAATGGAAATTATAGAATGGCTACAGCTACCTTAGGAAGAGATTACGAATGTAGGATATATAATCAAGGAAGTGGAGGAAAAGGAATAACATTTGATTACAATAGAAATTTTGATTTTGAAAGTGATATTCTTAGAATTAAAAATATAGATCCAAATCTGGGATTTATAAATGAGAAGTCAATAGATATAAAGTATTCTGAGATAGATGATCTTGTTAACACATCTAAAAGAGAATTATTAAGATTAACTGATAGACAGATAAAGAAGCTTCAGATTAAATTAGATCTTGACTATACTCCTGAATTTATCACTACAAGATTAATTGAAGATTGTAAAAGATTAGGGGATGATAGAATGCATGATTTCATAATTGATAAGTCAATAGATACAGTTGCTACATCTTTTATGAATTATATGCTTAAGGCTGACAATGGAAAAAATAGTTATAAGTTAGCTAGTAAAATTAAATCTCATTTTTCTAGGACTGGAAGGTTAGTCCTTACATTCATTAGTTCTTTGGCTAATAGATTCTTCAGATTAGGAAGTCAGGAACTTCAAATTCCTCCTGGAGTAAATCCTATAAATCTTGATTCATTTAAATATAAAATTCAGATTAATCCTACTGTAGCGTATAATTCTTCAATGTCTGATTTAATAGATATTGCTGATACTCCTATAAACCAGAATACTAACTTACAGAATTCATTAACTATATCTACTCATATAACTGATGAAGGAGTAAAATTTGACGTATATGATAAAGAATTTAATAAGATTACTATTGATTATTATGATTATTTAAATTCAAAAGTTGTGGCTAGTGAATATGTAGATTATGATAATAAAAAGCTGACTCCCAATGACAATAATCAAGTAGAAGTAAAATATAGGATGAGGAGAAAAATGGTTAATATTGATGATATAGATTTAATTGATCTTCATCCAGATTATAGATTATCTCCTACCTCAAGAAGGATACCTTTTGTTAATTATACAGATTCAGTTCGTATATCAATGGGTACTTCTATGTTGAAACAATCCATACAGTTACCCAAAGCTGAAAAACCGTTAGTTGACTCAGGGAATATTGAGGAATTATCTGATAATGTTATGTCTGAGAAATATTCTGGTGACGGAGGTGAAGTAGTTGAGATAACTCCTAGTAATGTACTAATTAAAAATGATGATGGTACTGAGACTAAGATACTTAAAAGATCAGCTATACATTCATTATATGATATATCAGTATATTCTGAAGTAAAAGTAAAAGTAGGAGATAGAGTAAAGAAAAATGATGTCATAATTGGAGGATTAGGGATTGAGAGTGATACAGTGAAATCAGGGCTAAATGCAAATGTACTATTTCATGCTTACTATGGATTAGTAAATGAAGATGCAGTAGTAGTTTCAGAAAGTTTTGCAGATCGTATGGCTCATTATTCATTAATAGACCTAACCTACGATGTTAGAACTAACTCAGCTATAAAATACATACTTCCTATAGGATCCGTAGTTAAATCTAAAGATCCTGTAGTTATAGGAAGTAAGTCAGCAAGGTTAAATGAGATAAATAAAATAATATCTGAAAAATTATTAGGTCTATCAAGCTCATCTAATAATGAGTCTTTAGAAGACTATACAGAGGAGTATAACCTTATAGTTCCTAATAATATTGAACAAGCTGTAGTTAGTGATGTAAGAATTCAGAAGAATAATCCTAAATTTAAAAGGAATATAAGAGTTCCTGATTATACTTTTAGTGAGACTAGTCAGAAAGCTATAGATGAATTCATGAAATCATATAACAGGGATATAATAGTAAATAATTATCCAGATTATGTCTCTGATGATACTATAGATGAATTTTTAATGGATCCTAACGATTTTAAACTAGTATATACTGTCAAAGTTAGAATAATAGTATATAATAGACTTAAAATTGGTGATAAATTAACTAATCGGGTAGGATGTAAAGGAGTAATTAGTACTATAGTCCCTGATGAAAAGATGCCTATAGTGAACGGAAAGAAAATAGAGGTCGTCATGAATCCTTACTCATTAATTGGTAGAAAAGTTCCTTCTATGATTATGGAGGTTCTCTTATCTAATATATCAGTTAAACTTCATGATAATGTAGAATCAATGAAAAACGGAAATCAATCTGAAATTATGCCCATGATAAACAGATATTATGGAAATAGATTTAAAGATATGAAGGTTCAGGATTTCTTAAAACTTCATGAAGAAAAAGGAATAGAACTTTATTCTTTTGATGTAGGAAGCTTTAGTAAATACACTCCAGAATTATTAACTAAATGGGGTGATGAATTAGGAGTTAGTACTCAATCGAAAGTAATGGTTCCAAGGCTTGATGTAACTGATACAGAAGAGTTAAAGAAAGAGTTATCTGAGGAAGAATATAACGAGGCAATAAAAAGTATAGGAAATCAGTTTGAGGAAGTTGAGAAACCTTTGATGACTGGTAGTTTATATATGATCAAGCTTCAACATTTACCAGAATATTCCAATAAAGTTACCTCAGATATGAATGATACGAGGTATTTTGAACCAATAATGGGAAAAGGAAGGTACAGAGCTTCAGGTCAGAAGATTGGAGAAATGGAGCTTAGTGCACTACTTATGAGACAAGCTGATGAATTTATAAAGGCATCTAGAAAGGATACAGCTTTATCTGATAACCAATTATTCCTTAACAATATGCTAGGTCTAGGTCTTAGAATAGTAGACGACCAAGGATACTCTGTAGGAGGATCAGATCTTAAGTCTCAGATAATAAAGATGAAGAATAAATACAAAATCAATTGATAATTATAGTAGTATATGAATAGCTGTTTAATGTTAGCAGTGAACCTTAGTACTCCTATAGACTTGAATAGTGTAATTAGAGAGGATGATTTAAAAGGAGATGGTATTATTCAAGATTCTCATATAACTATCATATATGGTAAGGAGATGAGAATACCAGTTGATGAAGTTCTTCCTTCTATTAGTGAGTCTTTAGGAAATGAAGAATATTTAGTATTCTCTGAGGTTCTAAAAGATTCTTATAAGTTTAAAGTTTTAAATTTATTTGAATTAGATGTATTTGAAAGAGATAAATATGATTACCTTATTTTAAGATTAAAAGCAGGAAATGAGGTATATGATAAATTATCTCAAATAAATAAAAGATTAGAATCAAAATGGAATATAACTAGTGATTTCCCTACATATAATCCTCATATAACCTTAGCTGAATTAATACCTGGAAGTGGAAGAGAATACTTATCCAATAATATACTTCTTAAAGTATTAGGAGATTCTAAGGTAGGATTAGAAGATCTAGTAATGTCTTATGGAGAGGATGGAGGTCCATTTGATAAGTGGAATGTAACTACTTATCATGCAGTTGAAAGATTATTTAGAGAAAAGTAAAATTAATTAGAGAAAGGAGAGATTTTAAAATCTCTCCTTTATTTTATTCATATAAGCTTTTCCTGAACCTTGAAGCCCTTAAGTTTGTAATATTAATTAAATAAATTTTGAATATTATGGAAATTAAAAACAAAATCTTCCTGGGAGGAACTTGTAATGATTCCTCTTGGAGAAGTGAACTTAAGTATTATTTAGATGAACTAGGAATAAATTACTTTGATCCTGTAGTAGATGACTGGACTTCGGAGTGTATATCTATAGAAAACGATGAGAAATATAATAAATGCAATATTCATTTATATGTCATAACAAGTAAAATGACAGGAGTATATTCTATCGCAGAATCTATAGATAGTGCATGGAGAACTGTGGAATTCTTAGATGAAAGTACTGATGAAGTAACTAGAGAAATTGATAGAGTTGTATTCATAGTTCTTACGGATGGATTTAATGAAGGACAAATAAAATCTTTCAAAGCTACATCCTCATTAATTAATAACATAACTAAAAATTCTTTAACTAGAGTTGGAAATTGTAGTATGTTAGAATTATCTAATCTACTGAGAGGGCTATGTTATGAAATAGAGGATGAATATGAAGAAAAATAATAAAATTATCTTAAGTTTAATAATTATATGAAAGATGATATTACTCACATCATATAAATTTAATTAAATTATTTATGAATAAAATTCTGGTATTTGTAGATGAAGAACAATGTGATCCTATAAGATTCTACGGATTAGGACTAGGGAATAATATTGTAACTGTAGGAAGATACAATTTAATGAGTGATGAGGAAAAATTATTAACTCTGCAAGTTGGAGAAGGAGATAGAGTATTATTAGTAGGAAAAGAAGCCTATAATATATTTAGAAGTATATATCATATGGGAGTTCGTGGAGAAAACCAATATGATGTATCCAAACTATATAGATTAGGACTTCATAATGGATGCTTCGTAAAAGTTCTTCATAAAACTGAAGGAGAATCTAGTATGAGGAACCTTACTCCTTCTGAAATTAAATATTTCCTTAGTAGTAAATTTATAGAAAAAAGGGACTATAGTTCTTTTAAACAAGTAGTAGTTCATACTTATAAAGAGTCACTTCCGTTTTTAGATTATTTCTATTTTAGTAATAATAACTTAGGATTTGACTATGAGACTAATGGATTTCCTATGGATATAAAATTCTGGATAACTGGATGCTCTCTATGTGATAGTAATTATGGTAGTTTTTTCAGTTGGATAGATATAGAAAATTCATGTAATAAGGAAGAGTTTGAAGATTTTAAAATAAGATTCAGTAAGATACTTATAAGGAATCAGAAAAGATTATGGGCTTATAATCTTCAATTCGAGCAGCAAGTAAGTTTTAGAGAATTTGGAGTTGATATTCAGATATGTGACGCAAGTGTATATAATATACTTGATGCTTACCATGATAAGAAATACAGTCTAAAATGGAGTGCGCAGAGGTTACTAGGAGTAAGTTCATGGGATGACGACTTCGATGTATTGAATGATCTCTTAGATGATATGTATTGGGAGAAAATAAAAGACAAGAAGGGAAGAGTCCTAGAAAAAATAGAAAGATGCTCTATAAATGACTTTCATCTAACTGAGGAATTTAAAAGCATATGCTATAGATACCCTGAGTATGAAGATGAGTTTATATCATTAATAAAAAAATATTGGCAATGTCCGTTTAGTAATATACCCAGTAATATATTAGGAAAGTATTGTAATCTTGATGCGTACCATACTTTAATGATGCATGAGGAAAATAAGAGTAGGTATACAGATCAATGCAGAGAGATATATCTTGATAATCTAAGATTAGGTGCTAGACTACATACAGGAGGTATGTATAAAGATGAGAATTTTAGATTAAGATATAAAGAAGAATGTAACAAGATGATAGCTTATGGAATAACATATGTAGCTACTGCATATTGTAAACTTAGATATGAATTCCATAAATTAAATGCTAATGATCTAGATCTATATAATGAATCTTGTAAAAAGCTACTATCAAGAGGAGAGTTTTTAGAAGGAAATGTAAGTGCTATAGCTAAAAAAATAGTTATGGATAACTTAAACGATTTATATGAGTCAGGGTTAGATGAGCCTACTATACTGAATAATTATGGAGAGGATATATATGATGCAGTAATAGAAGGATTAAAAGATGTCAATGTTAAGGCTGATACATCTATAGGAAGAAAGAAAAAACCGTTTGTATCTATAGTCAATAGACTGAACTCTATTTTAGGGTTAAGCACTATAAAATTAGGTAAAGCTCATGAAGAACTGGAAAAATATCTATTCTTCAAATCAGCATATGATAATTTTATAAAAATATGGGATACTCAAATGAAGGATATATACAATATTCCTGACAAGTTTAATTTTGGAGGAGTATGGATGACTTCAGAAGAGTACTCTGAATTTGTAAAGACACGATATTTTAACTGTACATCTGCCACTAAAGATTATCCAATAATTCTGGAATTTCTAATAGATAAGTATAAGTACGAAGGAGTATTTCTGACTACTATATATTATAATAAAAATAAACTTCCTAAACAAGACAAATACTATACTGATGTTCTAGGATTAGAAACTATAGATGAAGCATATGAACATTTTTTAACTAAAATAAATGAATATCCTAAGGAAATAATAGATGAAGCAAAGATGTATTCAAAAGATCCGTATTGTGAAAATATGAAGAATGGATTCAGTAAATTCACTGGATTCTGGATGCAAGCTGACTTCTTTAATTATATTAGGACAGGGTATGACGAATTAACTAAACCATACTCAGATGAGGATTTGAGTAATAATTTTAAATTTCTTAGAAAATTTATATTAAATCAAAGTTTATTCCAGAAATATACAAAAGTATTAACAACTTATATTGATGGAATGTTTGTAGATAATGATAAGTATGTTCATGAAACCGATAAATTAATTCCTGATAGAGTAGGAATTAATGGTGACGGAATACAGAAAATGTTTAATCGTTTTCAAGTGTGCGAAAAGGCAACTAAGCGTTGGAGTTCAGGATTCCACACAATTATCTCACATAGCGATATTAAGAAAACAATATCAACTCCTAAAGGATATATGTTATCCTATTTTGATATTTCATCAGCAGAGGTTAGATCAATTGGATATTTGTCCAAAGATCCCAAGATGATTGAATTATTTGAGACTCATCAAGATGTATATGTTTATCTAGGGAAAATTGCTTTCCCTGATGGACCATGGGATACTGATAAATCATTCTATAAAAATAAAAGAAGAATCTTTAAACAGATTATGCTTGGATCTCTATATGGAATGGGAGTTAATACGCTATCAGTTAATGCAGCTATCACAGTAGATGAGGCTATTAGATTACAGGAAACTATGTTTAGGGAGTTTTATGTTCTGAAGAAATTCATTGATGAAAATATGCAATATCCATTAAATCATGATGGCTATCTTCGTACTTTGCTTGGAGATACATTAAGATCTGATAAATGGAAATATCTATACAAACCTAATGGTCAAATAGATAGAGGAACTGAAGCTCAAATTAAACGACATGGAATTAATTATGTTGTACAAGGAGCTTCAGCAACAATCCTAGCTAGTGGATTTTATAACAATTTTAGAGCAGCTAAGGAAGAAGGATTTGTTATTGAACCAATTATTTGTGTTCATGACAGTTGTACTAATTACTTTCCTGTAGATAAGTTATTTGATTTAAAGTCCTTCTACGATAAGAATTTTACTGATTTCTGTAGAGATAAGTGTAATGTTCCATTTCTATTTGATTTATTAGTAGGAGTGAATTATGAAAGTGCAGTAGAATTGAAACAGATAGATACTAATACTCTTCAAATAAAAGGAAATTCAGATTCAGTATTAGGAGTTATTAATAAATTAGAATATGAGTCTAATATAAAATTTAAATTAGATATTCCAAAAGAGAATATAATTCCTAAATATACTGAGAATCCTGTAGAAAGATTTATAAAATCAGATGGAAATGCTCGTATAGATTTAGATAATAGTGAGTATGTAGTTAAAATATCAAGGGTAGCATGAAGATAAGTAATATAATATTTGGAAATTGTGTATATGGTAATTATATGATAAAGGATCATATAAGACCTGTTATAGTATCTATACCAATATCAATTTATGATTATAAGGAGGACATATTAGGATATGTTATTAGTTCCCTCAGTATTCCAGAAAGAGGGTCAGATAACTTATTTATAATAAATTCATCTATAACTGATGGAGGATTATTTACAGGAGATTTAGTGACAGTAGAAGATATCACTTCAGAATTAAACTTATAAGTTATGGATGTGTCTAATTTACCTAAATGGGATAGGATAAGATTATTTAACAAATGGGTAAGAGGATTAAAACATAAGAAAGGAGAGTTTGATTTCGGGAATGAAATAAATCTTACTAGATCTCAGTTATCAGATCCTAATTATATAATACCTGAATGGGGATGTGAAATTCCTGAATGGATGATTAACGAAAAGTTATCTGAAAAGATAGGAATGAAATGCTCTACAGGAACATTAATGGGTAATTACAAAGATTCAGGTATTAGAGGTACCTTTCTAGGAATACAAGCTACATATGAAGATTTTTATTATATAATTAATTCTGATATAGGGGATATAATATATGATACATGTGTGAACAGAATAAGATTTTATACTGAGGAAGAATACAAAAATGAATTTCTCTAGATAATATAAGGATTATAGGTAGATTAAAACCTACCTATAATCTATTTTTTTTTCTTCACCCTATCTAAAACCTTCTAAACCTTAAGTTTGAGAGATTTATAAATCTCTCAAATAAACTAATTATTAATTTTTAAATTTTAAACAACATGACAAGTACAGTAATTGTAGTGGTTTTAGTAATTGTAGCAATAGTAGGCTATTTAATTTATCAAAAATTCACATCAAAGGAATCTAAAGATGATCATTTGAATAATGATACTTTATCTTCAGATAATTTTATTAACGTTTCTGTTCCTCAAGGTAAATCCATTATTTACAGAAACGGAGATGAATGGTTGATTAGTAATAGTGAAAAATCTTTATGTAAGGGAACTGAATACCTTATTGCTGATTTATCTCCATTAAACTCATCTGTAGATTATAGTATTCAATGCAGGAAAGATGGAAGAACATTTAAACTAGAAATATCCTACTCAGTGTTCTATAATCTTAATGATGTGAATATTAATATCATGTCAGCAAATAGAGATAGTATTATAATAGTAATAGATAATATTATTTTATCATTAATATCTGAGTTACACTATGACACAGGAATTGAGTTATATGATGAATTTAATGATATTGTTAAGAATACTAGAACTAATCTGTATGATCAATTATTATCTAATAGTCTTAGATTAGTATCGTTCTCTATTGATATTAATAAGTATAATTCAAATATAATAAGAGAATTATACGACAATTCTGAGAAGCCTTGCCCTATGTCTGAATTAGACATAGCTGAGAAGGAGAAGAATAAAGAAGTGAGATTGGCTGAAATAAATCGTCAGAAATCTTCAGAACTTAATAAAATTAATCTTGAGAAGATTAAGGAAGATAACGAATATGAAATCAGCAGGAAAGAATTAGATAATGAGAAAGTATCTAAGCTTAGGTCTATGGACATAGCTAGAGAAATTAAATTGAGAAGAGATAAGGAAGAATCTGAACATGAATCTGATCTGAAGTTAGAATCAGAGAGACTTAAGGTAGAGAAAATTAAACACGATAATAACCTTAAGATTGCTGAGATGAAATCAGAAGAAGCTATTAAGGTAGCTAAGCTTACTGAAGAATCTAGATCAGCTGAAATCGAATCAGAGGAATCTATTAAATTAAAAGAAATAGAATCTAAAAATTCTATATCTAAGAAAGAAGCTGAGTCTATGATCGAAAGTATGAGAAATGAAGGATTAGTTCAGAAAGAAAAATATACTCAAGAGAGAGATTTTCAATATGAAAAGATAGCTAGCAAAGAAAGAGAGTTAGATTTATCAGTTAAAATTCCTGCAGAATATGAAGCTGAGAAGAATAAAATTTTAGCTAAATCTAAGTCAGAAATCAAAAAGATTGATACTGAATCATCTATTGAAACTGCTAAATCTAAGCTTGATATGAAAAAGGTTGAGGCGGAAGTTTTAGCTAAAATAAAGAAGGATCAGGATAATAATGATATGGATGTATATGAAAAGATGATGTCTATTTCTGAGAAAAATCCTAGTTTAGCAGTTCAGTGGAAAATCATTGATAAATATGAAAAGATAGCTCAAATTCAAAGTGAGGCTATCACTAAAATGAATCTAGGTCAAATTACTATAAATGGAGGTACAGGAGAAGAAATTGGCAAGTATATAAATAGTCTTATGCCAATTATGAATCAAATAAAACTTCCAGAAATATCAAAAATTTCTAAATTCGAGAACGAATAAATTTTTAAGAGATATTTGATAAGAATGAATATAAACTTTTGGCTTAAATTTTGATTTGATAAAAGGGATTAACTGTGAAGTTAGTTCCTTTTATTTTTTTTTCTTACCCTCTAAAACCTTAATAATGTATAATAAAATTAAATTATGTGGAATAAAGTTGAGTTAAAATCTAAGAGAGGTTTATTCTTAATGAATAATGGATTATATGTTCATCCAAATGATGGTATAGAAGTTAAGGATAAAATTATAGGCTATTGTTTAGATGATCATAGAATTATGTCAATTAATTCTAATAAAATTCCAATCCCGTGGAGTTTAAGATATGGTAGAATTCCTGGATTAACTGACTATGAATATGAGGATGGATCCATTGAACCTTATAATGATCTAGATGGAAGATATAACACTAATTGTATTATTGAATTTTGTAAAGAGAATAATATAAATTTACAAAATGATTATCCAGCAATATATTATTGTAAATCATTTTCTCCTGGATTTAAGGATGGTGAATGGTATTTACCTTCAATAGGAGAAATGAAGTTATTTTATGATAGAAGAAATGAATTTAGAAAGTCATGTAAATTAATAGGATTAGAAACTAATATGAGTCAGGATAACTCAGGAGCCTGTTATTTTAAGTCAAGTACAGAGCACTCAGTTATCTGTACGTGGAACTTGCTTTTTAATTGTTTTAGTCCTTCGCGCTATGGTTTTAAGGACTGTCGCTGCTATGTAGTTCCCTTCCTAAACCTTAACCCTTTAAAACCTTAAGAATGTAATTAAATAACAAATTGATATGAAATTAAAATTAACTAAAAGAATCTATGGAGTAATTATTACTCTACTAATGGTTGTTTTGATGACATCTTCTACAATGAAGACTGATGGAGGAATAGAAGAGATAGACTCTAAGACATTAAGATCTTTAAACTTTGGATCTCAAAGAGTATCCTTAGTAAATATTCATGGAGAGAAGTTTGTAATAGTTCAAACGGATAAAGGAGTTTCAGTTACTAAATATTGATATGTATATGTGCTTAAATTCAGATAGATTATTTCCTAAGAAGGCTAAGGTGGATATAATATGTTATAAAGCATTAAATATAAGTGATAACGGAAAATATCATATTACTCCATATATAAAAACTGAAATAAATAAAGATGAGAAATCAATAATAGGATATAGAATGAAATCCAATATGTTAGAATTCATATTTCATATGACTTATTGTCTAATTAGATTGATATTTGGTCATAGTCATCTATATCCTTTTGAAATAGGAGAAGGATTCATTCACACAGTATATGAAAAACGATATATAAATTACTACAGACTTCCTCATACTGATCTAATATATAGATGTATAATACCTAAAGGAACTTTATATTACGAAGATGAATATAGTTATTCATCAAGATCAATAATATTTATAGAAAAAGTTAGATAAAATTATGGAAAAGATTAAATTATTTACAGTGGACTTATATGGATACTTAAATGAACCGAAGTCTGCAATAGTTAAAGGGTATCAGGATCATGTAAAAGAATTATGTGAATCCAGAGGTGATGTAGAATACTTAACTATAGATTCTAATCCTGAGATTGAGGAAATAGTGAAAAATTCTATTCTACCTAATATCCCTAAGAAATATTATTATCAATTGATCACTGATCTAGTCAGATATGATTATCTTACTAAAAATCCAGGATCTATCTATATTGATACTGATTTATGTATATTTGGTCAAAAAGGTATTGATATATTAATAGAATATAGGAATCAGGCAGTAGAGAAGGATTATGACTTTACTGCAGGAGAAATGGGTCATGGACGTCAATGGTCATGTAATTGGTTAATGATTTCAGGAAAGACTCCTAGATTGAGTAAGGAGTTACTTAGTGTTATTACTAATCTTATAACTCCTATAAATTATCTAGTTTACGAAAAATACGAGAGAGAAACTATAGGGAATAATGAGTCTACTAATATTATCCTAGAAAAATATATCTGGGATAAATTATGGGGATATGCATGCTATAAGTATATAGATCCCAGAATTTATTCTCAGATTCCATATCAACTTTTTCAAGGATATAGATGGAATAGTGACTGGAGATCAGGGGATCTATTGTGGAAAGACGTTATTGTAGGATGTCATTTCTTTGGATTTGGAGAAGGAGGTCGTCCTAACTGGAACGAATTTGTAGAGTACCATAACATTAAAATTGATTAAATTATGAAACTATTAAATGAAAATGAGAATTGGAGGTTAGTTGCGTGGGAACTAGAAAATTTGAAAGATTTATCTAGAAAAGAAAGAAGATTTCCAATATATCTTCTTATGTCAGTCTTAATACGATTGTCAGTAAAATCTGAGGTGGAAGTCTCAAAACCAGATGTTATAGATAAATCTGATAGTGAATTAGCTAGTGGATTTTATTTGGTTAGGAATAGTAGTGGAAAACTTGACCTATATTCATTTAGCTCTAATGGAACTTGGAATTTAGTATTAGATAATTTAACTAATTTTGATTAAATTATGAAAGAGAAAATTAGAATAATATGTGGAAATACATTTGAGGATTATGATATGTCATTAAATATAATTTCACAATTTAGATTGCAAGAAATTCCATCTAATTCTGTAGTTGGATTACCTATTTCAAACGATATAAAATACTATATAAAAGTTGAGAGTAGTTTCAAAGTATCTAGATATATTTATGAAGGAGGCAGGCTATTCTTATTAACTTCTGAATTATGATGGAATATAAAAATATAATTCATGTAGGTTCAGATAAGCAACTTATATGTAGAGATGGGAATAAGCAATGGTCTGATTCTATGGACTTAAAGTTTATAGATTATCTTGAATTTATAACCCTTGAGTTCTCATCAGATAAAGTATTTATAATTGATGTATCTGTTGGATGGACTGATGATCTGTTAACTATATCTTTAACTAGTAAAATATCTGAACTTATTAAAAAGAAAAATAAGATATATATTAGACTAGTAGATCAATTTAAATATCAATGGTATAGTAGAATATACGAATGGGTAACTGGATTATGTGAAGTTTACAAGATTAAGATTATTAAAACTTATGATTGTGATTATAATGGACTTGATCATCTTGTCATCCTACCATATCCGTACCTAAATGAAGATGAATTTACTATATCAGATGACTGTGAAGAAAGAGAGAAAAACTTATTTCTTAGTGGAGCTGATATAAGTGATATATATCCAACAAGATGTAAACTCTATGACCTATCAGAAGATTTCCTTATAAAAACTCTAAGACATCCAGGATATTCAGGAAATCACTGGAGTAAGGGTAAAATTGGATATGAATACCTAAAAGAGTTACACAATCACTGGTTTATGGCATGTACTACTACTCATCCTGATAAGTATGATCTTCTAAAATATGTAGAATGTGCTGAGGCAGGATGTGTATGTGTAGGTGAGGTTCCTAAAATGCTTGAGGGAACTGAGGCTGAGAAGTGGATTATTAAAATTCCTGACTGGTCATTAAAAGGTATAGGGATATTTTATGAATGGTTCAATAATACACTTAAAGATTTAGATGTAGAACTTTATGCATCTGAATATAGAAGATGTATTAAGGAAATGAGGGATAAAGAGAAAATTAAAAGATTATTGTTAGATAGTATAAATTCAGATTTATGAAAATTTTATACCGTCTCAAAAACCCTTTAAACCTTAATGGTGTAGCTAAACAATAATGTGTATTTAGAAAAGTTTATTAGATTTAGGGGAGAATTGTTCGTGATGAATAGTTCTCCTTATTTTATTCGAAAGAGGTTTATAGGACCTTGAAAACCTTAAGAATGGATTTAATAATGATTGAGAGGGAGAGTAAACTAATTAGTGAAAACTAAGGAATTTATTCTCCTTTTATTTCTTTATATGATATTGAAATATGATATCTACTATTCAATTAGATATAAAGAACATCAGTCTGTGAAGATGAGTTATAACCAAATTTTTTTTATACATCTCCAGTAATAGGGAGGAAGTAGCTAGCCTCCCTAGGAGTTTGTATATAAGATTATAACTCAGTCATAGATAATTAATAATATTTAAAATTTTGGTTATGAAAAATAGAATTTATTTAGAAGAAATTGAAGGAGTACTTAAATTCAATTTCTTAAATGGAACTTTAGAATTAGATGAATCAGTGTATGGAGCTTATGCATTATGTCCTGGTTGCGGTGCAGGGAAAACTACCATAGTAAAGCAACTAATAGAATTAAAATGGAATGAAGGTATACTCTATTCTGCATTTACTAAAGATGAAGTTAATAATATGTACCAATTTTGCAAAACTCTAATTGGATCTGAATTAATAAACAGGGATGGGTCAATCAATACTCTTAGAAATGAAGATATTATAGTTCTTCATTCAGATTACACTTCTGAAGGTACTGATAACAATTTATGGAGAAATAATCCTAAGGAGTTGATGAATAAGAAAATAATATTATGTACTCACGCTAAATTATTAGATGAGCCATTATATCTTCTTATATCTACTAATTTTAATAATAAAATGGCTAACATGTTCCCGCCAACTTATAGGTCAGTTAATAACATAGGAAACTCTCTTCCTAGACAGTGGATATTAATTGATGAGATGACTGAATCTAGGATGACTTTAGCCAATATGAAGAAAGTAATGTTCAGTTCACTTGGAGTCTTAACTAACAAAATAAGAGCTGTAGATGAAAAAGGAAGACCTATAACAAAGACTATAGATAAAATGATATTAAATAGGTCAAGTATATACTATGATGATTTCACTAATCAGGTAAAAGGCTTAGGTTCTATAGTTCCTGAATTTAGAGATCTTCTTAAAGATGAATCTAATGAGTTAAATAAGATAAGAAATGAGAGGTTATTAGAAAATCTATACTTAAATTTCCAGTTGTATGCTAATAATGAGAGTAATATAGTAAAAATAAATTCTAGCTTTACTGATATGATAACTGGAAATGAGAATACTCATATACTTTTATTTGATGGAACAAGTGACCTTACATTATACAACAGCAAAAAATTTAAAGTTCAAGAAATAGAAACTAAATATAATGGAGAATTAAGAATATTTAAAATTCCGTTTGAATTATCTAGAAGGATATCTAGTAAAGATAGTAGGACTCAGGAGGAGATAGAAATTGAATTAAGAAATAAGATTAATAATACCATAAATCTATTATCTGACTTAATACAAAAGAATTCCAAAACTCTCATATTTTGCTGGAAAGGATTTAAAATAGATGACACTGAAATAAATGATAATGATGAATTTAAATTTAGTGGTAACATAATAGATAGATCTGAATCTGGAATAATACTAAATAAAAACTTCTTACTTCCTAACTATATTAAATTTAAATTGGAAGAATTAGGATTTAATGAAGGTAAGGAATTCAGCATAGAATATTATGGATCTGGTAGGGATAAAGCTATAAATGATTATAGAGATTACGATGCTGTTATATTACTAGGTAAATATATAGTACCTGGATCTGTTATAAATGATTTTAATATAATGTTCAATTCAAACATAACTTTCTCAGATTACTATTCAAATAGAGTAATTCAGGCTATATGTAGGACTAGGATAAGAAATCATAATAATGAATCACTAAACATTTATATGACAGATGATTGGAGCAATGATGTATTTAATAAAGTTAAATCATACTTAGGAATAGAATTGTCTGAAGTAGAATTATCTGATGATGAGAATGAATCAATTATCTATATGTATAATAAACTTAGAGAGAAGGGAATAACTCCTAAGAAATCTGAACAAATTGCCAAAATAAGCTTATTAGATAAAAATATATTTAATAGCATAATTGAGGAGTATACATACAGAAGTGAGGTTAAACTTGACGAAATATTTAAAATACTACCTATGTATGAGAAGAAAGTAAAGTATTACAATCCTATAGTGAATTATTTAATGAAACTAGGAATAATTTTATCTATTCCTAATGAAGTAGGAAGAAATCAATATAGTTAAAGGTGGGGGTATAAATTGTCAACACCTAGAAATTTCTTTATGCAGGGGGTAAAAATTATTTTAGAAAATTAGGAGTTGAAATAAAAATTGAAAGTGAAGATACTAAATTCACTTCAACTAACAATCCAAAATTTAACGGGAGGTGATTTCTTAGCGACATTAGGAAAATTTATAGATTTAGTAATAAAATCCCTACCGTAAATACAATTTTAAAAGTAAGTTATTTAATTCATTAAATTGGATAGATAACTTACTTTATTTTTATTCTCACTTTCAATTAACTTCTTTCATCTTCTCACTAATCTCCGCAGGGCTTACGAACAAAGAGAGAAAGCTTATATGGACTTTGATAAAAGGACATATAGGAAACGAGGAGATTAACCTTAAACTTAACTCCCATTCTCGCTATCTTCAGTTCCTTACGTAACTGAATACCTTTCGCTAACGC
>OFOU01000311.1_pt1 | contig 43044 bp, 64 predicted proteins | sample 1542061 | NCBI WGS metagenome assembly OFOU01 (sample SAMN04209239, study PRJEB22552) | human gut metagenome | biome: gut; material: feces | host: Homo sapiens | place: USA: Oklahoma
GGCTGCTCCGGCTGCTCCGGCTGCTCCGGCTGCTCCGGCTGCTCCGGCTGCTCCGCAGGATTATCGCCCGGCGTGGCAACTTCAATCTCCTGCTCTTCAACTTCGCCAACGACCGATACGCGGCCAGCGAAAGCAGGTGGAACACCAACCGCAACGAACTCATGGCCCACCGGCAGTTGCTGGAATACGCCGTTAATCGTTCCCCAGCAACCAGCCTTCTCTACTTTTAACTTTTTCATGCTTTCTCCCGAAGAAAAGGGGCCTAAGCCCCTTAACCCTGTGCGTTGAACACTTTCGAGCGACCGTTGAAATCGCGCTTAATCTGCAGACCGACAGCACTCCAGACCAGAGTGTTGTAGTTGTCGAACGGATTCTGGCGCGGGATCATGAAGGTGCCCACCGGCGCGGCAATACGCGTCTTGATGTACTGCGAATTGCGCACGTACGCGATGAAGTGGTTGCCCGTCAACTTAAAGGTCTGGTTCACCGACTCGATGCGACCGTAGCGCAGGATGTACTCCAGCACTGTGCCTTCTTTGAAACCAGCAGCGGAAGAATACGGCTTGCTCATGTTGCGCATGATGTCAGGAGACACCCAAACCTTCACCTTCTCCTGCACGTAGTTATCGTCCAGGAGTTTCGCGAACGGGCCGGTGAAGAATGCGACCATCTCGTCAGGGGTGGCGGTGGTCAGGTCGATATTCAGACCAGACGCACTCAGATCCACCTGGTTGGTGTTGGCGTGGTTGGTGATACCTGCGCCGACATACCCCTTCACCTTCACTTTAGCGTCACCAGAAAGCATGTAGTCGGCCATATCCTCGCGGATGGCTGCAACGTGCGCTTCCTGGTCGTCAGCCATCGCGTCGAGGTTTTCCGATTGCATGCCGTTCCACTCTCGCCATTCGCGGCTGTAACCGGTATTGAAGATTGGGATCGGGTCGCCAGCTTCGTCGTAGATGACTTTATCCAGTTCTTCCGGCACGTGGCCAGTCAGGGTGCGATGAACCTTGCCAGCGTCACTGGAAACGCGGTACAGCGCCGCTGTCTTGCCGATAGAGATCGGCGTGCCGAGACCGAGCAGATCATCCAGCAGGCCATTTCCTTCGTCATTACGGAAGACGCGGGTGGTGATATTGTCCACTTCACGCCAGTAGTCTTTAGAGATCAGCGCAGCCTGGTTAACATCCAGTGCGCCGCCGTACTGGGCGGAAATGGTTTTCTGGTTGATGTTGAAGGATTCTCGCTGCATCAGCAGTTGGTTCCACGCCTGCTTCACCTGGTTATGCTCGGTTACCAGCTTTTTGTTGAATACGATCATGCTCATGCGGTTGCTTTCCCTGATTTGCGAACTTTCACCAGTTGCGCTTCAGAGCCAACGGTGATTTTCTCGCGTGAATAGTAGAGGACCTGGTCGGTTGCTGGAGTTGTAGACTTAGCCAGAGTGCCGTCACCGGCAGAGACAAGCCCTTCGTTTTCCAGCAATACTTCTCCTGCTTTGACGCGCATGTGGTAGTCAACATCGTCTTCACACATGATAGCCGCACCAGTATCACCGGCAGGAACAGCATCTCTGATATCACCGCCGCCGATATAGTTATGCTGCATGGCAAGCGCCACACCAGGACCGCCGGCAGTGGCGTGGTAAATGAATTGCCCGTTTGCATCAAGCTCAACCAGAGAGCCGGGGAGAATGGCGACTTTGCAGATCGCCTCAATGACCTGTGGGTCATTCTTGCGGGCAGGGCCCGCGATTACGGTATGAAAACGAGGTGCGAGAGCCATTATTCAGGTGCCTCCATGTTAAGGATTTCACTCTGAGCGCCATTCCCCTGGAATGCAGGGTACAGACCGGTGCTGGTCTGGCACTGTGAGTACATGTCGTTCAGCGCTTCGCCGGACAGGGAGTTGATCGCCGCATCGGTCATGAATGAGAACTTAGCTTTGACCGCATCGCGCTTGGCCTTGATGTCTTTCTCGGCATTAGCCTGAATCTGCGTTTCAAGTTGTCCGATCTTCTCGGTTAATGGGGTGATAGCCGCGTTTACCGCCGCGGTGATAGCCGCGGCATTAACTTGCGCGCCTGCCGGGTCACCACCACCTTCTTTCTTCTGCACTTGCTGGTTATAGGCATCCCAGACCTGATCGTCGGTCAGCCCCTCGGTTTTAACGCCTGCGGCATTGAGCGCGGCGATCATTTTCTCTTTCATCGGGTTTTGTTCTCCGTTGGTTTTGACTTCGTACTCAGTTGGTTTGCGCACGACTTCGACTGCATCGCCGACCAGCGTTACTGCGTTGTCGTCGATGAGGTATTTCTGCTGGAAGAGTTTGTTGCCCTCTTCGTAGATGAATTTGTCAGGCCAGACGGTCGCGACGTAGCGATAAACGCCGCTGTCTGTCGATGGTCGAATTGCCTCGCGCAGCATCTGGTATATTTCATCGAATGAGGCGTCTGAGTTGTGGGTGAAGAAGAACTTCACTTTGTTCAGCAGACCGTCTTTTAGGCTATTTGCCGCGTCGATTAGACTGGCGGTTTCAACTTCACCTTCCTGACCGTCTGCGTTGACGAACATGCCTACGCCTTCTTCTGGCGTACCGGCACCCGGTTCATCAAGAAGAATGGCTATATGGTCGAATTGCATGTTGTGAGCGACCCAGGAGTATTTCTTGCCTTTCGACTCGCCAGCCTTTTGCTCTTTATTAAGCAGAAGCCCTGTAGAGAGATGAATCGGCTCGGAACTTGTTCCTGCAATCATCTCATCGAGTCTGGCGATTAGGCGCTTACCGTCTGGCTTTGTCTCAGCAACCGCCTTGTTTACATAGACGTCATTGACCGTCTTATCTCCTGCCTTGCTGACGTTCTGCGCCCATGCCCCGGCGTAATAATCGTTAACCGCCTGTGGGTCGTTGGCGCTGACGTATTTACCGTTCACCATCGGGTGGCCGATCGGCATTAATTTGCGCTCCATCGTCTGGTAGCTTTTGTTAATTTCCTCCGCCGGGTACAGCCCACCATTCATCACGATGTCATCGACGATCGGGACAGCACCACGAATGACGTAGTGTTCCTGGCCGTTGATGGTAGTCGTTGAGATGTTGGAGGCGTTGATGGCGAGGGATTTAACGTGGATGCTGGATAGCTTCACGTTGCGTCCTCATTGGTGGCTTTTGGGCAAAAAAAAGGCCGCTTTTGCGACCTTTATTCATTGAATGTTTATACTATTGATTGCTTTATCTGGGCACGGTTTGAGAATTAAAAATTTCATGAGCACGCGATAAAGCTAATTTAAAGGCCTCATGCTCTGCATTAATTTCTGCATTCCCATAATTTATAGGGCCAAGAGGGTTCGCATTTGGTTTATACCAAGTATAAAAATTGCTTCCTTCAATTTCCAATCCGACCTCAAATATAACCTTACACACAACCCTATAACTACTTGAAAGCTCTGACTTGTTGATTTCCTTCCAGTCAAAGCTGACCTTTTTAATTTTAAAGTCTGAGTTTTTTGAATCCATTTTTAACCTCACTTATCCTGTAAGGCATTATCATTTCAGCAAAAAATCAAGTTTGCCAGGCATTTCTCTCTTTTTTCAGCTTATCCGCCAGACCCTCATTGAAGATGCTGCCGTCATCGTTGAGTAGCACCGGTATCTGGCTGCAATAGCAGTTGTACCGGTTGCCGTTCACCGCGTAGAAGTCGCGCACCTCTTCGGTGGTATAGACCTTGCCGTGGCGGCTGGCGTGCCAAGGTCTAGTTGTCGGTTTCAACGCCGATATCCACAGTAACCCAGTATTCAGTCCCAACCGTTCAGCGGCCCAATCCGTTTCATTCCATTGTGCCTGGCGCAACGCTCCGACCTGTTCAGTCTGCGCCATGTTCTTGGCGCGGGATATGCTGACGTCGAGCCGCTTACTGATTACCTGCGCCGTCTCACGCGGATTGACACCACGCGCTACTGCGTCAGCGATAATATTGGCAATGTCACCTCGTGCCCGGTCGCTCTCCAGCTTCCAGTCGCTGTACGTGCTGAGATATGCGGACGCTATCTGGTTCTGATATGCAGGACTGGATAGAATCTGCTGTAACGTCGTCTGGCTGGCGTAAAAGTCCGACTGCTGAGACAGGTTATTGAATGCCTCTAACGTGCCTCTCTGTGCTTCCTGTGTGACGTAATCAAACGCCCACAGGTCACGCTCACCGCCTTCAAGCAGGTGATCATCCAGAATGGCCTGCACGATGTTCAGCAAGTCAGAAAGTTGCTGCGCCGACATGTCATAGATGAACTTGCCAGCGTTGACCTGATACAGCGTCGGATCTTCGCCGTTAACATGGCACAGAAAATGCCAGTTCTGCGCGTTAGTTTCCCGCGCCGTACCCGTCATCCATGTATCAAGCACATCGCGCAGAGTGCGCTTTATTCCGAGATAGCGGTTCTCGATATCGCGGAACATCTGCCGCACTTGCTTTGATGAGCGGGTCGGGTCAACTTTGTTTCGCGGAACTATCGGTGTTCTCACCTTTGCCGCTTGTTCCTGTGTCATCGGCCAGCGGATCATCGGTAGTCACCTTTTCGTTTGGGTCTGGTGGTTCTGTTGGATCTGGCAGAGGGTCAAGACCAACAATCTCGCGCAGTTCGTTAGCCGTAAATGGAGGTTCTCCACCATAGAAGCCAGATGTTTTCTGCACAATGTCGGCAAGTTTCGAAGCGTTATCGATTTTCTCTTTCTCGCCCGGCGCCAGCAGGTCGCTCCATGAGATGGTGACCTCGCCTTTGGTTGGTGGGTCGATGATCCCAAGCGTCCAGAAGCGTTCAAGCAGCGCGGTAATGCGATCAGTCAGGAAGCCATTACGCCGTGTGTTTCGACGGATAGCCCAGTCCGTTTTGTCCTCGTCACTCGCCAGTCTCCCGGTCTGCTGACCAAACAGGATGGTGAACGGGATTTGCACGGAGGCTGCCAGTTCGTTCGCAGTGACTTCCCAGGTCGGCCCCGGGTCGCCGGGCGTAACACTCAAAACGTGCATCTGCCCGGCCTGCATTACGGCTGCCGCATCGGTGCCGCGGTTCAGCTTATTGACCTTATCGCCCATCGCTTCACCGAGATCGGCATATCCAGCCTTTTTGGCCTGGTCAGCCAGCGTGTTCATGTCGGTTTCTTTGCTGAACTCGACGGCAATCTGACGACTTGCGTTCTTCAGGAAGCCCTCGGCGCCACCACCAGATACTTTCTCAAGGTCTAGGCCCTTGTTGTATCCAGCTTCCAGTAGGGGAATTCCGGAAAGGACGTTGTCGTCTTCAGATCCTTCACAGAACAGAATGACGCGGCTAGGATGCACCTGTTCTCCGCGCATCGGGCCGACAAAAGCTTCATCGCCAACCGGTTGTTCGTTGAAGTTGAACATCTTCGGCTGACCGAAAGTTTCAGACTGCCGGTCGTTATCCCAGTCAGCTACCGTTAACTGCGGCTCCCATACTGGGATCAATTTCACTAATGCGGACTCGCCCTGAGATTTCACCAGTTTGATGTCTACTGGCTCGCTCCATGGCTTATTGTCTTTTATCTGCAGCAGCAGCGCTGAGTATCGCCCAACCATATTGCGACGATCGGCATCCTTCACCTTTGGCCACCACTTCTTCATGAACTTGGTGACGTCCTTTTCCCAGGTGTTTGTCTCCGTCGATACCTGCGTATCGTCACCATCGACGATGACCGGATAGTCCTGCCAGCAACCATCCAGCAGACGATGAACCACAGCGAAGCCAGCGGCGTTGCGGCGGTACATGTTGTAGAAGTCGTTGAAGGTGATCGTGCGCGGGTAGCCAAACTCCTGGTAAAGCGTCGGGCGCTTCGTGTTGCCGCCACCGATGCCGATGGCATTCAGGTAATTCGCTCGCCGCATTTCAGTGGCGAGGTTGTTCACAGCCAGTTGAAGGCCGTTATCTTGTTCGCTCACTGGCGATGCTCCTTAGAAGAATACTGTGCCGACCTGCTTGCGGTTGTTCTTCGCTACTGCGAAATAACGGAAGCTGTCAGCGCCGTGCGATGTGAAGTCATGAAGCGGTTTATCTTTCCAACAGCCGCGCTTGTCATCCCACTCCTTGCGGTAGCCTTCGAGGTGAGAGATGCCAACAGCACACTTCTCTTCGTCGAATACGCAGGCCTTAAGGATTTCACGGGCAGATTCAATGCCGGTGTCGATCCCGGCCTTCGGCACAACGCGGAAGTTAATCGAATACATCTTGCCGTCGATTTCGTAACCTTCGCGCGCCAACTCTTTGCGGGATTTCGCGTCAGCAGCAAACTCTCGGTTTTCGATGTCGTGCGGACCCCAGTGCTCTCCGTACTGATAGCCACGGTCTTTAAGCACCTTCATGTAGTGCCTCAGGCCTTCACCGGAGTTTTCGTAGTAGTCGATTATGTGGAACTCGCTCCCAACCTCACGAACGAACCATATCGCCGTGGAGTCACCCACACCGATATCCCAGAACGTGTGTACCGGGAGGTGCGAGTTATCTGGGATTTGGCCAATCCGCTTGTTGGTGTAGAGCCAGCGGAACTGTTTAGCGTAGTACGCCCCCTCGACCGACTGCTGGAACGCCTCCGCCGGTATGGTCGGGTATTCTCTCTTCATGTCGTCGCCGAGCGTTTTCTCTTTGGCGTAGTACCAGGATTTCTGGCGTTCGCTGACGACTACTCCGTGCTTCGCCTCCATCTCAGAGAAGTATTCCAGCAGGCGCACCGGCAACGGTTCAACCGGGTCGATTGCGTACTGCGGGTTCTTCCACCATGAGAAGAAGAAAAACTTCCAGTCCAGCGCTGATAGCATTTTACCCTGCAGCAGCGCTTTCTCTGCCGTCTGGCAGTAATCGAAAAAGTAACCAGCCCGGCCCTCTGCTGTACTCTCGATGGTAGCGAAGCATCCAGTCGATACCGCCTCAAAAGCACCAGTGACGATCTCACGGGCTTTGTCAGGATACTTGGCGCATATCTTCCCGAACTCTGAGACATGCAGGTAACGCAGCGTACCGCCACGAAATGACGTACTCACATATAGCGAGCCGCCCTTCTTAAAAACGAGCTCTCCGGAAGAGTCATTGCTGGCCGGGTTGGCCGCCTTTATCTCTGCTGGCAGCTTGTCGTAAGCGTACTTAACCTTTTCGCGGAACAGGCGCTTTGCGTCATTCAGCGTGTGGGCAATCAGCGCGCACTTCGCCGACTCAAACAGGGCCGCGTCGAGCTGGATGATGCAAACCTCTGTGGTGAATCCTAGCTGGCGAGCTTTCAGAATGATGTTGCGGGTGTGGATCCCCTCGAAGTACTCGCGCTGCTCAGGTGTCATCCTGAACCGCGTCGGCTTTCCCTCTTTGTCGGTGATCCAGTAAAGATTGTTCAGCCGCCAGTCTTTATCAGCCAGCAGCTTGAGGTGCTCAGGTTTCATTACGCCCCCTGAGACAATGAATCCATCAGGTTAGACAGGTCATCAACCGTCTTATTGCCTTCCTCGGTGTCGAGGTTGTACGCCTTGCGCTCAGCGTTTATCACTTTGATTTGAGCATCAACACCGGCAGTGATCGATCGAGACATTGAGGCGTGGTTTTCTTCCGTGATATCTGCATCTTCGAGGAAGTCGCGCAACTTATTAGTGATGCCGCGCCATGCCGCCAGACTTTCTCGATGAGCCATGACTACAGCGGCCGCCTCATCGGATGCCTGGTCAATAATCTGCTCATCAGTAACCACTGGTGACTGGTTACCGTCTTTGGTTACCGACTTGGTTACCTTAGCTTTCGTTGCCGCCCTGACCTTTTCTGTCAGATCGCGCTGCCACCCTTCTTTGTTCGCTCTCTTCAGGATGGTGGCGTGGTTAACGCCATGCTTTTCACCGATAGCCCTTACTGATAAAGAACCAGCCCGGTAAGCCGATTCAATGGCCTCCCAATCTGGTTTGCTCATTGGTTACTCCGTTGTTTGTTCTTCTGGCTGTTCGGTCTGCTCTGCTGGCACTGGCGTGAACTCCACGCGCTTCACGTCGGCAGGGGCAAAGTAAAGCCACTGTCCAGTTTCGGTAGCCAGCGGTACAAAGCCGTTAACCAGCTCAGGCTGACGTCGTGACATCTTGCCAGTGAAGGTTTCGCCTGTTTGCGTGGTTAGAGTGATTTGGTAGGTGTCTGACATGATTACCTCTTTGCCTTGTCGCAGCTGTTGCCCTGCTTATCAGAAGTGCTTAGCCACTTACGGCTTACCCGTCAGCAAGATGCGATCACCATCCTTGCGGGGTTACACAGATCATTATCAAGCCCACCCGTAGATGAGCTTTGGAATGGAGAGCTGTTGTGAAAGTAGCTCTCTTGCCGACGGGCTCAAAATTGAGCCCGTCAAGCCGCTTCGTCTTTTTTTGGCAAACCGGGAATGACCAACTGAATCTGCTCCTGCATATGAATCCTTTCAGATTCAATACGGCGCTTTTCACCGCCAACGCCCCAGCTATTCATAATTCGAGCTGCCGTACTGACGCGCTTGGTCTTATGCTGATACTCCAACTCAAGCTTGTTGGCCTCAGCAAAGAGGGAAAGCTTGCCCATCACGACATCGCGGAAGGTCTGATAAACTTTCACTTCGAAAGACGCAGAAAGCCATGCAGCATACTTTAAGGCGATCAACTCATGCGCCCACGTTCCACGATTAGCTCCGCCGTGAATAACATCAAGTATCTGATTTTGCTCCAAAGTGTCTTTTAGCACTTTGGAAACCTCATCGACAAAAGCCTGTACTCCATCAGCACCGATAAACTGACTAGGCACCTGCCACTTCTTGGCAAGTCCACCGGCAATTGCGGCTCTGTGCATATCGTTCAGGTTATAGGTGCCGTGCTCATTACTTCTGACGTGAACATTTTCGATAACAATGCTTGGGTGATTCATAGCGTCTTTACCTTTTAGAAAGATGAGCCTGTTCGCACAGAAAAGCCGCCCCGAGATGGTCGCCACCATATACGGCAGTTCTCAGGCTCAGCTTTCTGAAAGACTCGGGATTGTCATGCGCTGCGATGCGCGGTTTACTGCGGGCATAAAAAAGCCCCGCAATCGCGAGGCTTGATTAAATCATTTAAATTCAGACAGATATAATCACTCAATGAATAGATATTCGTTGAATTGAATAGCTATAAATAGACATGACCAACTGAAATATTTTTCAATTTTGCTTATTTAAGGCACTGCGTGTTGATGTATTCATGCAGCCCATTAATCATTTCTTTGGTGACTTCGATTCCGTCCCGGTGATCGAAATAATTCCGTCTAGCGTCTGGAGTAAGTTCGGGGGCTCCTGCATCATCCACGCCGGTGGCGGAGGTGGTTTTGGACACTCGCGAACAGGTTGCGGCGACGTGCAGCCGTTTAGCGCCAGAATCGACATCCCGACGCAAATTGCTAATGGTCTTTTTCGCATCGGCCAACTCCTTCGTGTATTTGGCATCCAGAGCAGCAACATCACGCTGCCGGGTTACCATATCGGTGATGGTGGCGTTAGCTAGATTCAGCGCCTGAGTTTTCTCATCGCGCTGTTTCTTGTATTCGGTGGCGTTGTCGCGGTAGTGGTTAACAGCCCAGCAAAGCGACACGATGATAAAGACGACAACAGCAATGATGATTGCGGTTAATCGGCTCATTTCTGACTCCAGGTGCAAACCTCATATTCAACGTCGCGCCTGTTCATCAGGCCTTTCCACTTCTTACCACCTGCATATACCCAGCGCTTTAGCTCAGAGCATGCTCCGGCGTAATCTTTCGCATTGAGTTTCTTCAGCAGATTGGAGTTGATGGTTGCGGTAGCTCCGACGTTGTAAGCGAAGCTGTAGATTGCTGCTCGCTGCGTTTCGGTGGTCTGAACTTTGATATGCGGATCAACCTGAGTGGCGATGCGCGTCATATCTTTTCGCGTCAGCGCATCACATTCTTTATCTGAGTAATATTTACCCCAGACAATATCGCTTCCTGTGTGTCCATCGCAGACGGTGACGATACCCACTACGTCTTTATATGGGTAATGTTCTCGGCCTTCCAGCCCCGTCTTTCCAGATACCATTACAGTGGCGATGCTAACAGCACCTGTTCCTAGTGCTGCGATAATGCTATTTCTGAGCGCCGGTGACATTCCCATTCAATCTGTCCTCGCGCTCTTTGCGCTTGTAGTACCAGTTGATTCCGAATGTGCCGACAGTACAAAGAATACCCACGATTAGAGCCCAGTCATTTAGGGAGAGAACTCCGCCCATTGCAGTAAGCCCTCCAAACCAGTAACTGAACCATTCTCTGATTTTGTCCATACGGTACATGCTCTACCCCCAAGAGGATGGGGATCTGTTCAAATTAGGAATAGGGATGATGGTCGATTGAACAAATCCAGGATACTTTGATCGGTAACGTGGTTTGCTCGCGATTTAAGGCGTGGGCAGATCAGGTAGGAGGCTGTTATCGCAGTCTCCTGCCACCCATCTTCACGAAGCCCAGCCATGTGCTGGGTTTTCTTTTTTGAAGCGCACTAGACCACCGTAGCCACAGATATTCAGCAATGAGTTGGTTGTGTCTGGTTCTTGGTGGTAATGCGCTTTAAAAAAGCCAGCGGCGATGCTGGCAAGATGAGGGTAGTGCGTTGAGCTTTCGCTCTTATGGTCCTGGTAGGTATTTGGCGGCAGATGACGGAATTGAACCAACAAACTAGAGCCCCAGAAGCACTAGCCACCACCTGGTGAATCTGCCAATCGGAAATAGCACTCCCAGCTTAAAGGTGGGTTTCAAGAGCGGCTGCGCAACCACTTGGAATGCTATTACCTGATGAGAAGATACAAAAAAGCCCCACACGATGGCGAGGCTTGAAAACTCATTTACTGCCAGTGCATACAACATTGGCACAATATCAGATTTACATAAAATATATGCTTTTCAATCCAGTTTTGCAAGACTTACATCTAAATTTGTCGCCTTTTGTTGTGAACGTGATCTCGTTACTTGCAATAAAGCGCTGCTATCAAGACGCATGAATGTGCGTTTCATCTCCAGCCATCGATCGGTAAATGTCTCAGACCAGTTCTTTGGTGTGACGCCAACTATTTCTGCCAGTTTCTGGTATTCATAAGTTTCTCGCCCTGCCAGTTCTGCTTTCACGTCCTGCGCCGCTAACCAGATAAGGGACTTCAGCCTATCCAGCGTCTTTCCTGCTACCTTCTTTGTGCCAAGATACGCCTTGAACTCTGCCCATGCCCACTGAGTGATCGAAACCTGATTTTCCCATCGCACATTCTCGCTGTAGTTCCAGAGCAACCACGCCTTCTGATGTTCATCGAGTGACAACACTGCACGACGCCATGATGCTGTTGAATACTCAACCGGTTGCACCAGGGGAATATGCGAACCCTTGGCATGCGACTGTTTGCCTGGAATCGGCGGGTTATCCAGCGTCACCATCTTCCCTGTCACGGCATCACGCACACGCGGTTTCTTGCGCTTGAATGTGCCGGTATCAAATTGCGCATTCTCCAGCCATGCCATCAACTGGCCTTTCGTCGCTCCACTCAGATCAGCCGTCGCTACAATGAGCTGCTCGCGTACAAACTGCAGGTATTGAGTGTTCATGCTGACGGCCCCTTGTTCATGTTTGCGCGGTTGATGATTTCACGGCGTAATTCGTTGTTCCGATCGATGCGTTTCTGAAGCTCTGCTGTTTCACTATCAATTCTGGCTATTTCACTTCTTGCGTAAGGAGTCAGCCTGGTAGCACGCTCTACTGACGAGCGCTGATAGTTGTCGATATCGGTGCGGGTCATGACTTATCCTCTCTCGCGTTGCCTGCATACAGAGCAATTATTTCTTCTTTGGTTAGGCCTTTTCTGGCGTGGTGGTAGAACGACGAAATGGGGATGCCTAAATCTCTCATCCATTCTGTCGTAAGCTTCGTCTCGCCTTGGAAGGTGATGAATTTACGCTGGTCCTTTCTATCTGAAAGGATCTCCTCGGCGCTCCAACCTGCGGCATGTCGATTTTTTAGGAGTGAATATGGCTGATTGAGTTTCTTTGCCCACTGAGTCAAGCTCATGCGCAAGCCATCGTGCTCTATCCAGATGGTTCTGCTTGTATTGTTCTGCTGCTGCTCCGCTGTCTCCCATCTGCAATTTTCAGGACAATAATCTTTATCGTTATCAATGCGCCCAATTGAGAAATCAGGTCCTGGAATATCTCCCATGTCTTCATAGAAGTTCTCAAAGTTTTTCCAACGTTCGCAGACCTTAATCCCTCTTCCGCCGTAGTTTTTATATCTAGCAACCTTTTGGTTATCACAACGTCGACACATGCGAGACCAGGTCATATAAATAGGGGATTTTGAAAGGCCATGCGTTGCCCGCTCTTTGGCCTTCTCTCTGGAAAGACAGCCACAACTTTTTGACTTACCGCTCTCAATATTTCGCGCGAGGAAAAGCCGTTCAACGCCACATTCGCACCGGCAGAAATGGTAAATATCGCCATTTTTTCGTACGCAAGGATCCACGACAGTTAATCTGTTGAACGTCTGCCCAGACGTGACAGATAATTTCCTCTTAATCATTGAGGATCTCCTTGAGTTTCTTACGGTAGGTTTGACGGATTTCCGCTAGTGAATCTTTTGTGTACTTCACTACTCGGCTGTCTGATTCGAGGTCCAACACTCTCTGAAGGCCAATTTTTTTGATAAGCCCAGACCTATACTCTGTGATTGAACCTGACTTATGAACGTTGCATGCGGCGCATTGGCTGGAGCAATTATCTTCATTGAACCGAAGCTGAGATGCTGCAGCTGTCGTTCTGTAGTGACCAGCGTGGTAACTGATGGCGGTTTTGCTGCCACAGCTAATGCAAACCTTCCCATCTCTGGCCCTGATGTAGTCATTGAAAACGCGCTGAGTAATGCTGATCCAGTGGCTGAGAGGTTTAAGTGCGGCTTTCCTAACCTTCAACTCACGGCGTTCCTGCTGCGCTTCCTGTTTGCGCTTACGATCGGCTGCCAGTTTCCTCTTCGCTAACAGCAACTGACTGTACTCGTAGCCGTGTTCAGGACAGCACCACCAGACGTTATCGTAGGTAGCTATGAATTTGGTTTTGCAGATTTTGCAGCTGCGGCGGGTAGGTTTACGCTTCACGAAGTCCTCCCGAAATAATCACCACGGTAACGGACATCGCGAAGTTGAATGTTCTGGCTGACTGCGAATGCCTGTGTGTACTCAATCAGGCTATTCATGCGCTTTACGCCCATTGATGACGTGCTTTCACGGATGGCTACGAGCTCACCTTCAAGGCCAGCGATAACCTTTCCCTGACCGCCAGTGGCAATAGAGTGACCGGAGACAAGAATTGATTTCCATGATGGCAGTGACCATGCAGAACCAGCCCAACGGATACGATGCTTCGTAAAATCTCCACACAGTGCATGGAACAAAGCATTTTGAGGTAACGTGCGTTTAGGGTCAGAAAAGCTAACCACAAGCGGCATGGAGTCACTTACAGGTTGCTTGTTGATGTAATCGATGAGGTTGCGACGAACCTGTTCGTCACGGAGATAGAATTTCACGCTCACGCTTCACCTCCGCAGAGGTCAAACGCAGAATGCAGAAAACCCTCAGCATTAGATAACGCTGACGGCATAAGGTAGGTCATACTCTTTGTGTTTCGCATCTAATTTCCCAATCAGATGCAGAGGTCACAGCCGGGTGCTCAATCCGACTGCGACATAATTATAACACTAATTTTGAGGGTGAGTAATGTTGCTTGACGTTGCGCGGATTAATATTTGTAGCGGTTTTCCGGGAGAAAAGCGTATTCTTAAGTGAAGTTGAACGCCTCGTTTTCAGTGTTGAATCGGCGCTCGGAGATATCTCTCCAGTGCCCTCCCCTGAAATACTTCTGAGCTACCCACTTTCCCTCAAATGGGAATACGGCATACGCTCCGACATACCGGTTATCGGCATGCGGGTCAGGATATGACTCACCTTCTGCCAGAGTGTAAAACTTGATTCCGCCAACGATGAGACAGCCCATTACTTCTTCTCGTTCTGTGCTGCGATGTTATGGCCTGACATGATGAATCCCTCTCGATGCTTTGAGAGGGATTATACATCACGACTATGATGCGTTGCGTTCGGCTAGTGATTTAGGCATTAACCCTCCCTCCATGCCTGATTACGAGTTTTAAGCCCGTTTCGTTTCGCATTACGCTGAATACGCTTTAGTTCCTCCCTGGATTGTTCAGGCGTAATCTCACCTCTCATAACTCGCTCAACAAGGCTTTTACGCACATCCATGCTGTCGGCAATGAGTCCTTGCTCCTCAAGCTTCTCAATATTTACTCTTTTATCAAGGCGAGCATCCCAACCTGATCGACTCATAATTATTTCTCCTGCATCTGATCTGTTTCTGTCGACTCTGCTTTTCGCTGAAGCATGACACTTCTGCATGCAAACCATGCAGATTCAGCTATTGCACCGAGATGTTTCTTTGCAGATAAAGAGTAATTATTAGGTTGATAGTATTTCTCCCATTCCCTACCGAACCATGAATAGAAATTATCATCAGCGTCAACTACCGACGCTGTCTGCACTGGCGGCATGTCTGGACCTTTGCGAATCGCCCTGGCAAGCTCGATTGGGTCATCGTACAACCAGTCACCTGTTTGCGGATGATTGGCCTCTGCCAGTTGTGCAGCCCACTCCAACCCGTCTTTGTGTCCTTGCAGATAGTCCAGCGGTAACTCATCGCTATTATTTACAGGTTCGGCACCCTGAAGCACGGCGGCGCGGCATGCGTTCCAGCCTTCAGACCACGCCTGACAATCTTCCGCGCTGATTTTTAACCCTCCCCATGCCTTGTCGCTATTCATCTCAACTGGCACTACCGGAACTGGCTGCGCGTGGCGATAGAGCGGAATTACTGCATCTCCCATTGGCTGAGACAGACACTTAAGGTGAAGCTCACCCATCTTGGCATAAGCCAGAGTTTCCTCAGCGGCATAAAGCACAGGATCAGCACCAAACACAGCAATCACCCCATCAATCACCTTCACAGCATCAGCCATTGCGTAGCCGAGATTACCGCCGTCGCTTTGTGCTGCTGCTTTGCTGAGTATTTCGCTTATCTGGTGCAGGCGCTCGAGTGATACAGGACCGTGCGCCGGGTGGTTAGTTGTCATGCTGCGTCCTCATCGCGTGGTTTGCAGAAAATCCCACACTCAAAATCCATATCCTTCATCGGCCTACCAACAGCATCTGGCGGTAGCTCATCAAGGAACATACGAACTCCTTTGTTGCGAACCAGCTTTGTGCCAATCCGGCGCGACTGCTCTGCCCGCTGCTGGAAAATTTCAGGGTGAACTTTTCTCACATGGTTACAGTATGTTGGCGATGTAGCTTTCACGCAGCCAATACAATTTGCATTCGGATAGCCAAGGCGATAAATGCGCGGGAGAGTGATTCCCGATTCGAGTAAAATCGTGAAGCAGTCACCCTTAGTTAGCCCAGCATCAATGAGCACTGGCAGAAGGTCGTGACGCTCATTTTTAGCGAAGTTATCAGCGCGATGGGATTCATCAGCAGTAAACCCCAGAACAACATGATCACATCTGTTGCTTTGCTCCCAGTGCTTCCTTGCAAGCTTCTTGAGCGCCTTTGTGCATGGAGCGCCTGCAATACCAGACATGTACTGCTGATGGTCCCACACCTCAACCGCACTGGCGCTCGGGAACATTGGGTTAACCACGGATTCAATATTGACACCCAGCCATCTCTCTACGTCATGAAGGAATCGTACGTTGTCTTCGTCCTCTTCAGCGACCGGGTTGTTCAGAATGCGAATATCGTGAGTATCTCCGTATTTCTCAATAGTCAGCTTTGCTGCCACGGCACTGGCAGCACCACATGAAAACCACACTGCGATTACTGGTTTTTTCATATCTCACTCCCCCTTCACTCCAATGCCAGCGGCGGCAACTTCTTTAGCTACACGCTCCGCTTCACGAAAATCCCAATCGACGCGATGCGCAATCTCAATAGCTGAGCGCACTGTGCGCTCAATCAGAGAATCAAGTTGGTCAATAGTCATCGCTATATCAGGGTTGCGAGCCAGTAACTCAGCGCGTCGAATCTGCCAGTTATTGCAGGTTTCCAGTAAGGAATTAGCCATTGTCTTTACCTCTTGAGCTATACGACTTGAGGCATTGCTCATATCCTGCCTGGTCATTTGTCTGTCCGTAGCTAAACCCATGCTGAAGGCCATGACGAAACGCGCTATCCTGCAATTTGTCGGCGGTTTCAATCTTCGCCTCCAGTTCTGCCATGCGACGACTTCCATCAGCAATAACGCCTTCGTAATACTCACGTTGTTCTGCTATGCGCTTCTCTGCGGCTTCAGCACGGTCAATCGCTGATTCAAGAGCGCACTTAAGTTCAGATGTGTATTCAGCGTCGCAGCAACTAGCGCATATATGTCCGCCGTCGTCATGCTTAACAGTTAGTGCCCATTGGCTACAGAAGTCGCAATCACGCATTACCGCCTGACTCCAGTCATGTCTTTTGCGCTCAGGAACACGCAGCGCCTGTTTGTTGAGTGCTGTCATTGGGCTGCCTCCTGTTCGACTTGGGTAAAAACGGTGGCAAAGCAATGCGGGCAGCCCAGCGTTTCCATCCCGTACTTATTTTTTTTCACTACAACCAGTTCAGGTCGTGTGGAGATTTTTTTACAGCGGCGGCACTTCATAGATTTGCTCATAGCGCGGCTCCTTTGCGTAGCTTGGCGGCGCGATTGCAGGCCTGCTGGAGCACCATCTTCCAACCAACAACCTCATGCATATCTGATGAACACCGCTGGTTGGAGAACTTGACCAACATTGTTTCAGCAACGCCAGCCAAACTATCAAGTTCGATGGCCCGCACTTCAGCCAGGCATTTGCCGAATTCAGAAACATACTGTTCTACGGTCATTCCCCAACATAACGGGCATTCCTCTACCTTTTCGCCTTCACATTCTTCATCAGGGACTTCTTTGGTAAAGAATTCACGCTCAATGGCGTGGAGAGTGTCAGCGAAGCGGCGTAGATTATTCAGCCCCTCGGTTATAGCGAATTCTGGAGCTTCACATCCTGCACCCATTTGTGCATAAACTCGCGATTTAAACTCAGCCATCTCCCTGCACTTGCTCTCGGCGTTAGCGAGCTGTACTGCCATGTCTGTGAGCTTCAGTTCAAGATTGTGAATAGTCGCGTCTGCTGCTCGGAACTCGCGACGTGACTCTTCGAGTTGACGCTCTAATTCTTCGTATGTCGGTTTCATAATCCTACCCTCATAAAAAAGGCCCGCGATGCGAGCCTGTTAATCGATGTTTTTTGCTATTAATTCGCCATACCACCAACCATCGCCATTTTTCTCTAAGCGAATAAATGCCTTTTTCTCTCCGGAAGGGATGATCATTTCGCCGAATTTTTTGGACAATGAGAACGTGCCACCACTTGTTCCGGACATTTTTGCCCCTCTCTCGTTATTGGTTGGCATCAATCTGATTTTTCTAGAATCCTCATCAAGTTCTACGTAAATGAATCGTTGCTTATCCCTGATATCGACTCCTACGTAACACTGAACAGAGCCAGACTGTGAGTATTTAATTGAGATTCCGGCCTCATCGCGTTTTCTGCCTCTTCCACCGGTCACCACTGATACAAAAGCCATTACCATTTCCTCCGGGAATAAAAAAGGCCGACTATCACGGCCACGCTTGCAGATAGCTCTGCTATGTAAGGCTCATTCATGCTCGCTTCACTCCGAATGTCTTAACCAGTGCCGACTCCATGCGACCTACACAGGCGCGGATACGTGCTATCTCTGTCTCTGGAAACATGCTTGATGCCATCTGTTCCAGTGCGCCTTTAAGTGGCTTGCTCTCAACCTTCTCGATACGGGCCAGAGCAAAGGCCTTAAGCGACTGCTTGATGCTGCGACCGTCTACACGAGCACATGCGCGGCATAGTTCAGCGTGGAGTATGGTTTCAGGGAATTCTCCATACTCTTGCTCGATAATTTCCCTGGTGTTGCGTAATTCTTTTTCCATCAGAATCCACCTTTCTGTTTTGGTTTGGTTTCTCGTCCGCGCCTTGTTGCAGCTGCGGATTGCTGGTCTGTGTCGTAGATAGCGCCGTTGTATTGGTTGCAGTAGACGGTGCCGGTATTCCCATGACGGTTGAGCCTCAGGATTAACTCGGTTTCACCTGCCGGAACGCTGTCATCAAATGCGCCTTCGCGGTGAATGCCTACCCAGTAATCACAATCCTGCTCAATCTGTCCTGTGTCGCGGGAATCGCTTGGTAAAGGCCGCTTGTTGACGCGCTTTTCAAGCTCACGGTTTAGCTGAGTCAGTAGTACAACGACGCAACCAAGCTCTTTGGCGAGGTTCTTGAGGCCTTTGGTGATCATTCCGTATGCAAGGTCGTTACGGTCGGCTTTCTCGGCGGTCATGAGGGTCAGGTAATCCACAAGAATCATCCCGACAACGCCTTTCTCTCGCTTGATTCTGCGGCTTTCGCTAACGATGTGGGCCAGTGATAAGCCGGGCGTGTCGTCGATGTAGAGCATGTCGATTTCACTGAGTCTTCCGGCGGTTGCCATGGCTTTCTTGAAATCACCGTCATAATCACCCTGGTATTGATTGTCAGCATCGTCGGTTACCGGCATATAGAAAATGCTCGGGTTAACCCCTGACTTCTGACCGACAAGCTTTTCCAGAATCTGATCGCCTGGCATTTCAAGACTGAACATCAATGCTGGCTTGCGTTCTCTCACGGCACAGTTGATAGCCATCTGACCGTAAAGCGTCGTCTTACCCATCTTCGGACGGGCTCCGATGACGAAGAGCGAACCTTTAACCAGTCCTTTCGGTGCAAGCATCCTATCGAGCGATGGGATACCGGTACTCATACCGCGCTGCTCTCCGGATGGGTCGAAGCGTTTTTCCAGATCTGTTACCCAGTCCTCCATGACATCACCAAATGAGCGAAGCCCTCTACGGCTACCGGTCTTTGAATGATCAGTCAGTTGGGTGAATATGCTCTGGATGGCTTCGTACTTCTCCGTAGCGCTCATGCCGTTTCTGGCGTAGAGCAATTCGGTTGCCTCGTTCATGCGCTGGATGCCGTAACGCTCCATGGCTGATTCACGAACCGATGCAGCGTAAGCAACGATGTTTGCGGCGCTTGGTGTGTTCTTGGCGATCTGAGCTATGTAAGCGAAACCACCTACCTGCTCGGTAAGTCCCTTGCTTTCCAGTGAATCGAAAACTGTCAGGCCATCTACCGGCTTGTTATCGCGGAACATCTGACGCATTTCAGCGAAGAGAATCTGGTGAGCCCTGTTATAAAACGATTCGGGTTTGAGCATTGACAGAACTCTCTGGACACGCTCGCTACTGTCGTCATCCAGTAAAAGTCCACCGATAACGCTTTGCTCGGCTTCGGGGTTGTGGGGAATTGTCATTAGGTCAGCGGTCATCGCGTTCTCCTTCTCGAACCTGTGCGTAAAGCTCTGAGTTCAGAATGAATTCGTAATTACGCTTCTGCCAGGTCTTGCCGGTCTTCTGGTCAGGTCGAGATTCGAACATCCACCGGCAGGATGTATGCAGGTAGTTCAGGTACTGGCGGAATGCTGTCATGCCGAATGGCTCAGCATCACCAAATTGCTTAGCAATAGGTTTTGCCTCTCTCCAGAACTTCTGGATCAACTGACGGCGCTTGGGGGTGATGGCATTCCAGCCTCTTGCATCCGGTACACATTCCCGCAAGGTGTTCCAGACTTCTTCACATGAAAGACGGTTTGTCTTTTCAGCTGTTTTTTCATTTGCGGGGGCGACATACTTACTACCGTTAGGTAGTAAGTTATTTAATATATTGTTATCTGTGGACATCGGCTGGACATCGGCTGTACACATATCTACGCTAGGCGTTGGTGTTACTGGATTTGCGCTGGACACTGGCTGGACATCGGCTGGACAAAAATTTGACTGATATTCGTCGTATTTAACCACTCTCAAAACAGTAAAACGGTTGTTTGACTTGGTGGTTATCATGCCTAAATTCTGAAACTTTCTGAGCAGCGCTTTGACGCGATCAGCAGACAATCCAGTTTCAGAAGCAAGCGAATTCCTTCCAGTTATAAATTCGCCGCGCTCACAAATAACATTGCCTACATCAGTTGATACTTCTGTTTGCTCATGGTTTGCGCGGAGAAGAAGATGAATCCACAAATGGGCCGCCTCGGGGTCTTTGTAGAACGGCACATCCATGATTTTACGGTGCAGCAAGGCAAACCCCTTACCGCCTTGTGTACGCGGCTGCTGGAGCCTTCTGGCCTCTCTGGCTTCGGCTAAGTTGGATACGTTACTCATGATCTTTATCCTTCAGCATTTGCTTTACCTTCTCCAATTCAGCCCGAAATCGACCAGGCTGTTTGAAGCTGGATAGATAGCGATCACGCAGTATGTTTTTGTGTGGTTTGTTCTGGTCAGGACTGAACTGCTTCATGTATAATTAACCTCTGATTGAGCCGTTAAAAATCAATCGTTATCTGGTTAGAATCCTCGGTTGCCGCCGGGGATTTTTTCTTTGTGAGCACCGCAGCTACTTCTCTTGCCAATCGCGCCATATCGTCATCAACGACACCCCATTCCAGAACTGCCAGCAGCATTGCCATCTTCGGCAGCCACGTTTCTTTCCAGCGGGTTATCTGTGCCTTATCGACGCCGATCTCTTTAGCTACGTTGTTGCCACCTTTCATGGCGATACGGTTAAGCAACCAGGACTCAATGCGACGGGCATTGACCTTGTTGCGGTTAATTGAGTTTTCCATTTGTTATATTCCTTTGGTGTTAAATAGTTAGATAGGCCATGCGCAGACACGCAGAGCCATGTTTGTTATTTTTTTGAAGTTAGCTTTTCAGCTACGTAGGCCGGACGGCCATTGTGAAAAGAGCGGTGTTGCTATGCTGCTTTGCCGTTTTTAGTGCCGTATTGCAGCCACACAGGGTCGCAATTTAGCGCTAAAGCAATCTCAAACAAGAAACGTGGTCGCTTTGTGACTCCAGCTTCGATAAGCTGAATAGACTGTTGCTTTACACCTGCTTTGGTAGCCAGCTCAGTCTGGGTCATCTTCATGGATACCCGCTTCTTCTTGAGGCGTTCTGATAGAGTTTGCATATTGCCTCCTTCAACAAACTTTCTTGTATTCTCATACAAACTTTTTTGTTTGTCAATTACAGGATTTCTTGTAAACATGGGAGGTTAAGATGAGGTGAAAAAATGAGCATTGCGACGAGAGTTAAATCAAAGCGTGAGGCTCTAGGGCTAACGCAGACGGAACTGGCCTTGATGGCTAAGACTTCTCAACAGGCTATAGAGCAGTTAGAAAATGGAAAAACTAAAAGGCCAAGATATCTGCCAGAGCTTGCTGACGCTCTGAAGGTGCCAATTGATTGGTTATTAAATGGAGGTGAAGATCCAAATATAACTTATGTTGAAGAAAATAAACCTCGAGGAAAATATCCTTTAATTAGCTTTGTAAAAGCTGGAGCGTGGGCAGAGGCATGCGAGCCATACAATATAAAAGATATTGAAGAATGGTATGACTCAGACATGAAAATACTTGGCGATGGGTTCTGGCTTAGAGTTGAAGGCGAGTCTATGACATCCCCTGCTGGGCTGAGCATCCCAGAAGGTCACTTAGTGCTGGTAGATACGGGAAGAGAACCAAAGAGCGGAGACCTTGTTATTGCCAAGCTAATAGACAGGAATGAAGTTACATTCAAGAAATTAATCATAGAGCATGGCAGGAAAATATTAAGAGGCCTTAATCCAAATTGGCCCATTATGGAAATTAATGGAAACTGCAAAGTCCTTGGTGTTGTTGTTGAGGCGAGAGTTAAATTAATTTAAAGGAAATTATGAAACTATTATTATCAATACCCCTGCTTTTAATATCGTTAAACTCTCAGGCCCAATGCTGGGTAATAGCAAACATGCAAGGATATGGAGCCTTCAGCGGTGACGATTACAAATTTGAAAAGGATGGGATTGGTGATGGAGTGTTTCAGGTATCAATCAATGGTGACAAAGCATCTGTATACAATGTAAGGGATGGCTATGTTCCTGACATGCCTTATGCCGCCCTTTCAGAAAATACCATGATGGGTGCATTCCAGGCTGGAGGCGGAATCACAGTGGAGACCTGGTCAATAACCAAAGACAAAAAGGTGCTATACACGAAGGTAATGAACATCCCGGGGATGCAGAAGATGACATCTACAAAAACCTTTGTTGGCGATGTTGTTGGGACCTGCAAAGACTGACCACACAAATTTAATACAAACTATTTATTCATACATTTCAATGAAATACATTTTTCACGCCCAAAATTACAATCTTTCTTGTAGACACATTACAAACTATCTTGTAAATTTAACCCATCAGCAGGACGCACCACTCACCAGGACGGTGATGCTCTTTACACAACGTCGAACATTCGACTACGAGGCTGAAAAGCCTGACAACCAAGCAATGTGCTTTGGGGTGATGTGAATTGCAGCTGCGAGACAGCAATCACGGAGATAAGCATCGTGACACATCACCACCAAAGCTCATTCAGGAGGTTCCCATGACACGTAGAACATCATTCAACGGTTCAGCATCAGGACGTCGCAGAGAGCGTCGTGCAGCGTTACAGAACGAAGTAACGGCAAGCTCTGAAGCATTGCACCGCCCTACTGAGTCACGCGTTCAGTTGCAGTGCAAACGCAAGCCGGCGATGCGCTCAGAGGTGGTAACCATCACCACGATGGTGAATCAGTATTCAGGATCAACTTGCTTGCCGGATGTGGCTTTGTACGCCGCAGGTCATCGCAGCAGCAAATCGGTTACGGCGCGTTAATTAACTTATGAGGTGAGGAAATGATTGAGCAGCTCAATTTTTACATGACTCAGGCATCGCCAGAGCTTCTTGAAAGTCGTCGTGAATACATAGAGCGGGTGATTGTCGGGAAGCTAAAACGCGGGATTGAAGAGCAAAAGCAATGGTCGCAAGAGATTAGGTATCAACCAGATTCAATAGAGCTGATTAATGCATATAAATCGGGTCTTGAATTTTTCACAAGATTAGGTTTTACGGGTAATAAAGAGGTTAACAACGATGGATATTGAAATACCTGAAAGTTTTGATCCGGAGTGGCAACAGACAATGCTACGGCAGCTAGCAGGAAACATTGAGGCTCTTAAAGAGCGAGAAGATGATCCTGACGAATTGCTTATCGACTGCGAGGAGATTATCGAAGCTCTTCGTGAATATTCAGGATATTGAGGTCGCTACGGCGGCCTTTTTATTAGCTCACGATACAAACAGAGGGTAAGGCGATGGAAAATGTTGTTTTAGTCTGGAATCCGCAAAAGACGGAATGCGTCGGTTTTGTTGAGCGTGAACCTAATGGTTCTACTTGGGATTGCGGTTCTGATGGTGATGCCGAGCATGCGGCAGGAGGGTGTCGATGGAATCCTGTGTCATCACTAGCTGATAGCTTCAGAGAGCAGTATGAGGACGTTGATGATGAATGCTTTATCCAGACGGTGGAGGTTAACCAAGACTTAGCCACCGCGGTTGAAAGAGAAGAAGACAACTAACCCGCTCCGGCGGGTTTTTTATTGCTGATACCACAGCGCCTTCACGAGGGTGCTCTGTTATCACGGCGGCTATCCACCGCTTAATTTCTTGCAGCGATGAAAATTGCATGCAGAGGTCTTTAGCTCAGCGGCGCGGCTTAAGCGCGGAGATGATTATGAAAACTAACCAGACAGTACCAAAAAACGGTCGAGCAGTTTCTATGCGTAACGACCGAACCGGCGCAGCATGGCTGGTCTCCTTTGATTATCGCGATGGAACTTACTGGCATGAGCCGCAGGGGAATCTGCGCAATATTCGTCGACCATATGCGTCGCTATCTGTTGAGCCAAATCTGGTGCCGGCGGGGACTCATTGATGGGAACTCTATTCGCACTTGTAATGACCGTAGCAATGACAAATGGCGAGTATCACGACGTCATTCTCGGTGTTTACGACAGCCATCAGGAATGCCAACAAGCGGCATCTGAACAAAAGGTTTCAGCAGACTGCTGGCCTGTTGAAGGGATTCTTCGCAACGGTGAGTTCCCAGCGCAGGAAGTAGCACAGAAATAATCCACACCCATTCCCCCTACTCGTCCGGCTATCGCAGACGGGAAGCGCACAACCAAATTTCAGGAGAGAACATGAGTGAAGTAACGGATTTAACTGTTATTGAAATCAAGCCAGAGCAAGCGCCAGCACTTTATACCTCTGGTGGTTTGGCTGGATATCTTGAGCAGATTCGCGAAATGGCTAAAGAAGTGCCAGACGTTACCACTAAAAAAGGTCGTGATCGTATCGGAAGTCTGGCCCGAATGGTTGGGTCCAGCAAAACAGCCATTGAAAAGCCTGGGCGTGAATATCTCAAGCGGTTAAAGGAGGCGGTCAAACCAGCTGAGGAAGAGCTGCGCATTTTCACCCGAGAGTGCGACGCCATTCGTGACGCAATCCTCAAGCCACGCGAAGAATGGGAAGCGGAGCAGGAACGAATTAAGGCAGAGGAAGCCGCCCAGATTAAAGCCGAAGAAGACCGGAAGAAATTCGAATCCGATCATGAAATTGCTTTGCTGATGAACGACGCATTCGACCGTGAACTGGCAGAGAAAAAAGCGGAAGCGGAACGCCTGCGCATTGCTCATGAAGAAGAGTTAAAGCGTCAGGCAGCAGAACAGGCCAAGCGCGAAGCCGAAGAGAAAGCAGCAGCTGAACTGGCGGCGGCAAAGAAACGCGAAGAGGATGCGATTGCAGCAAGAGCACAGGCTGAATTACTGGCTAAGCAAGAGCGGGAACGTGCAGAGCAGGAAGCTAAAGACGCCGCTGCGAAAGCTGAAGCAGAGAAGAAAGCAGCCATTGAAGCGGAACAGAGAAAAGCTCAGGAAGAAGCAGATCGCATTAAGCGTGAAGCTGAAGCGAAAGAAGCTGCGCGACTAGCTGAAGAGAAACGCATCGCTGACGAGAAGGCAAAACGTGAAGCTGACGTGAAGCACCGCAAGGCCGTTGGCACTGAAATCGTTAACGCACTCACCGCTAATACCAGTATCTCACGTGACCAGGCTATCGAAGTCCTGAAAGCGCTGATGGATGGCCTGGTGCCGAGAACACAAATTAACTACTGAGGTGAAAGATGATCCCAGTTGATTTAGCAACAACACCAGAACTTAGCCGCATTAAGCGCCAGTACCACGTTACAGAGGCTCTCTACTGGCGCAAGTCAGGCGATAAGTCGAAGAAAAACTTCTGCCTGTATATGGCTAAACAAGAGCGCATTAATAAAGGCGAGTTCCTGGCCAACCCTTCCGAACTTCCATTCTGAGGTGTCATATGGACCTGAGCAAATTAGATGAGCCATTCCATACGTGTGATATCGAATGGCGAATCCAGCAAAGCGGAAAGACTGGCGCTGGCAAGGTGTGGGCCATGGTTCTGGCCTACGTAACCAACCGGGCAATCATGAAGCGCCTGGATGATGTCTGCGGTAAAGCTGGCTGGAAGAACGAATATCGAGACATTCCGAACAACGGCGGTGTTGAGTGCGGTATCTCAATCAAAGTTGGTGACGAGTGGATTACCAAGTGGGACGCGGCAGAGCAGACTCAAGTAGAGGCTGTTAAGGGTGGTAGATCAGGGGCGATGAAGCGCGCCGCTGTGCAATGGGGGATCGGAAGATATCTATACGAACTGGAAGAAGGGTTTGCTCAGGTATCTACCGAAAAATCACAAGGATGGAACCGAGCGAAACTTAAAGACAACACAACGTTTTACTGGCTACCTCCTGCCCTGCCAGCCTGGGCAACTCCAGACGAGCATAACCAATCAACAACATCAGAAAGCAATAAAAACACCGAACCGGTTGATGTGGAAAAAATACTGAGAGAGTTCAGTGAATATGCAGCCTCGGAAACGGATAAGAAAAAACTAATTGAGCGGTACCAACATGACTGGCAACTGATGGCTGGTAATGAGGATGCTCAGAACAGATGCGTTCAGACAATGAACATCAGGGTAAACGAACTTAAACAGGCGGCATAAATGGCAAGTAGAGGCGTTAATAAGGTGATCATCTTAGGCCGGGTCGGACAAGACCCGGAGGTTCGGTACTCACCATCAGGAACGGCGTTCGCGAATCTTACAGTAGCAACATCAGATCAGTGGCGGGATAAGCAGACTGGCGAACAGAAGGAGCTAACTGAATGGCATCGCGTAGCGGTTGTCGGAAAGCTTGCTGAGGTAGTAAGTCAGTATGTCAAAAAAGGCGATCAGGTTTACTTCGAAGGGATGCTACGCACTCGGAAATGGCAAGACCAGTCAGGCCAAGACCGCTACACCACGGAAGTCCACGTTGGCATTAATGGCGTGATGCAGATGCTAGGCGGCACTGGTGACAGCAAACAGCAAGCAGCCAGTAAGCAGCCGCAGAAACAGCAGCAATCAGCGCCCCAACACAGCGAACCGCCGATGAACTTTGATGACTCAGACATTCCTTTTTAGGAGTAAGCATGAAGACATGTTCCAGATGCAATCAGCAGAAGGAAGAAAGGGACTTTCAAATAAGAAGAGCATCCAATGATGGATTAACTGCCGCATGCCGTGTTTGCCTTTCTGAGTACGACAAAGAGCGCGCTGGATTGCCACATCGAGTATCGGCCAGGAGGGATTATCAATCCTCAGATCGCGGTAGAGAACGATGTAACGCAGCCAAAAAGCGGTTTATTAAGCGCAACCCATGGAAAAGAAAAGCCCACATAATCGTGGGCAATTTTTTGCGCGATGGAAAGCTAACTCGACCATCACGGTGCGAGTGCTGCGGATCCGAATGTAAACCTCAGGCTCACCACTGCGACTACGGTAAGCCTACCGATGTGATGTGGCTATGCAAATCATGTCATGTCGAATGGCATAAACATAACAAACCAATCTATCCGGACGAGGCACCGGTAACTCTCCCCTTCCCTCGTCACGCTATCCACGCCATTTAATCAGGAGCATCAAATGTCGGCACCTCTCACTGGGGCGGGATATCTGTGCCCGCCTAAAAAATCAGGCACCAAAGCTGAGGTGCTGGCACGTTGCTTTGCAGCTATCGCTAATGACGATTTTCAGAAGCCAACCATGGAAGACAGGCTTATGGAGTTGCACGAAAAGGAAGTCTGGTACGCAAACTTAGAAGCGTCGTTCAGACCGGGATGGATGGTAGTTGGACCTGTAGAGCCTGATTACGTTGATGACCGCATGCGTAAATATCGCGGTCGTTACGGGGAGATAAGGAGCGACTGATGACACCAGAGCAAAACAACGTAGTGAGAGCACAGGGGCGTAAATGCGTGGCAGAGATTCAGCAGGCACTGAAATGCAGGCCTAAGCCGAAATGGAATGCAGTCGTGCCGCCGATCCTCAAGAAGCATCACCAGAAAATTGCGCCGCTTGGTATCAGCCTGGTGGCATTCGTTAGCAGCATCGGTCGGATGCAAGGCCGATACGGAGTGGAATCATGATTCATTTCCACGGAGGGCCGATTACACCTGACACCTGCGCGTTGAAGGCGTGGAAAGGCCGTCATGCGTTTATTTCGTTCGCTAATCCGGGTCAGATAAACCTAGCATCTGAAGTAACCCAGTCATTTGCTCTGGATAACGGCGCATTCAGCTTCTGGACGAAAAAGCGCGTTGTTAACTGGAATGACTACTACACGTTTGTAGGTCGCTGGATGAATCACCCTCGCTTTGCTTTTGCTGTTATCCCTGACGTGATCGGCGGGACCAGTGAAGAGAACGACGCACTTATAGCGGATTGGCCGCACGGGAAAGTGGTCGGAGCGCCGGTGTATCACTTCAACGAACCAGACGAGCGCTTCATCCGCCTGTGCCATGAGTTCCCTAGAGTATGTATTGGCTCGATGGGCGAGTACGACGCCAAGCGCCCGCGCTCATGCCGGGCAAAACTTCGCGACCTGATTCAGCATGTTGTCGATAAGAATGGTTACCCGATAACAAAGCTTCACGGCCTGCGCATGTTGAACGCCGACATCTTCCGACACATCCCGCTATCGTCAGCTGACAGTACGAACGTCGCCCGAAACATCGGTATCGACAAAGCATGGAACAAATCAGCATACGCTCCAGCCAGCAAAGAAACACGCGCCGCGGTACTAGTGGAGAGGATAGAAGCCTATAACAGCGCAAGCTCCCTCGACTACGATGCAGAACGGGACAGGTTTACCCCTCAGTTAGCATTTGAGGTATGACGCTAACCAAACGAATCACAAGGTCGCTATGTCGGCCTTTTTATTTTCTCGCGTTCACCTTCAACCGAATTAACCGACAGTTCATGGAGCACTGATTATGAGCGAAAAATTACGAATTGAACTTGGCGATAAGTACGTCGTCACCGGGTCTGCGCATGACCTTATTCTTAACGAAAAGAAGATTTCCAAGGAAGGTAAAAACGCCGGACAGGAAGTGCTTTCTCGCCTTGGTTACTACAGCAAGTTTGAGCATCTGGTACGTGAATTAATGCACAAAGAGATTCTGGAATCCGAAGCACAGACCCTCACTGAATTACGCGACCACATCTATCAACTCAGCGAGAGGCTGGGTAAGGCTGTTGGGTTATGACATCAGAAATCATCGACCAGGCCAGCGCTCTCGAAGAGATGATGCGCGACCATGCTATTCAGGCTCACAGACTCAACCACTCAGCAGTATCAGCAACGTACTGTGAGGAATGCGGTGACAAGTTACTTGATGCTCGCCGGAAAGCGTATCCGGGATGCACGATGTGCGTGGAGTGCCAAAGCAATATGGAGTTGCGTAAAAAGATTGGGAGGATGTGATGGGAAATATGGTAATTGAGGCGATGATATTCGCCATGCAGGTGCATAAAGACCAGAAGCGCAAGTTTACTGGCAATCCGTACTTTAACCACCTTTCAGAAGTGGCTGGCATTGTGGGTTCTGTGGAGCTTACAAGCGACATAGTTCTGGCGGTGGCATGGCTGCACGATTCGATTGAGGACCAGGGAGTTAGCCCTGAAGAAATTGAAAAGAGATTTGGAAAACATGTGCGTATTGGTGTTGAGGCGTTGTCAGACCTTGAAACCGGTACGCGGGAAGATAGAAAGCGCCTGAGCCGTGAGCGGCTGGCAAAGCAGCCGAGTTGGATTCAAAACATCAAAGTAGCAGACATCATCAGCAACTGCTCAAGCGTTTTGATGCATGACCAGTCATTCGCCAAAGTTTATCTTGCTGAGAAGCGCCTGCTTCTGGATGTGTTAACCAAGGCGTCGCCTGAGCTTCTAGCCGTGGCATGGATGATGGTTAATGCCAACCCATTCGAGGGCGAAATCAATGTTCAGGATAATCCATCCCGGTAGTTGGTACGCCGATCCCCACGGCGCACCCTGCAAAATAATCCGAGCTACCCACGAAGTCATCCACTACATCCGCAACGGTCGAACCTGCATCGCCAGCATGGTCCGCTTCAACCAAGAATTCGAACCGCTTACCAAAGCACAGGCCGAGCGGATCGCCGAAGAACTTGAAACAGCAGAACACTTAAAACGCCTCCGCGCTATGCGGGCGGCATGAGGAGAGATTATGCAGCAACACGAAACCGGTTCATCGCTTCAGTTACGCAATCTGATACGCCAACGGCACGCTGAATGGTCAGAGAAAACTTTCGGCAATGTCGGTCCGATCGGGCCGCTTAAGCACCTGTCGAAAGAGGCACTTGAAGCCGCAGATGATGTTGGCGACCTCAGCGAATGGGCTGACATGCAATTCTTGTTATGGGATGCGCAGCGCCGCGCAGGTATCAGTGACCAAGAAATCACCGCGGCTATGGAAGAAAAGCTCAAAGTGAACATGGCTCGCGAATGGCCTGAGCCGAAAGATGGTGAGCCTCGCCTGCACATTAAGCCATGACGCAACTGATAGCCAGTTATGAGCTGGCTATTGGGTGCGAATGCACTGCCACGTTATCCAGTATCAATGTTGTATAATGGAAGAATATTAACCATGTGGTGAAACTATGAACGATATGTTCCAAGACTTAACAGGAATAAGTAGCAAAGAAATTTTAGGATCAGGAGAGCAACTATATCTCTGCAAAATGCCAATAGATACAGCACAAGATAATGTAGAAATTGTTGATTCTCATGATGGACGGATAATCCGAGTTATGCGAAGGCTATTCTCATTCATACCATGACTAACATCATTCCAAAACAACCCGCCAAGTGCGGGTTTCTTTTTGCCTGGCTTCCAGGTTCGATTTCCAAACCGGAGATGAAACCCATGCAACACCAATTACAGCCCGATTCACTGGTTGATCTGAAATTCATCATGGCAGATACTGGTTTCGGAAAGACCTTCATCTATGACCGCATCAAAGACGGCACCCTGCCAAAAAGCAAACTCATCCACGGCCGCGCCAGATGGCTATATAGTGAACACTGCGAGTTCAAACAAAAGCTCTTAAGCCGCCTCGATGGGTAAAATTGCGGGTAAAATAAAATCCACTTCTGAAAATTCCCTTTCTATACAATCCCCTGACATGCCAATTCGATGTATGCAGGGGACACCATGAATTCTTATGCTCCCCGTTATAATTCCTTCATTTACCAGTCAGTTCATCCCTGTGCCAGGCGATAAAAAGGCACATTCCTCACTGTTGCAGTAAGATTGTCGGACACCATTGTCTGCTTTGTCGCTATCCGCATCCCTGCTTTTCTCAGCCTCAACACATCAGCGGCAATACGCTGGCTGCCAAACCAGAAAAGCCCGTCCAGCGCAGTGACATCAAGGCCCGATTCCAGTGCCAGCTTCAGACGTTCACGCGGCGCTTTTACTGTTTTAGCAATCTGCTGATATGGCGCTTCGCTTGAACCTGCAGGACTAATGCGCCGGATGCGATGTGACAGGTGGTACTGAAATTCATCCGGGATCCCGCCGAGACTCGCTTTCAGGCTGTAAACACAGCCAAAGCGTTTGCCGTTAAAGATGACGTTTTTCTGACTAAGCTGCAGCTCTTCACGCACACTGGCAATCAGTTGCGGGGTACGGAGTAATAACAGGCGGAAAGGCAGCTCAAAGCTGGTCACGTAGTCCACATTCAATAAAGCAATACGCAGACGTTCTTGGGGCCCCGCCTTCATTTCCCGGCATTCAGCAATAACATCAGCCCACTGGCCGGTAAGACGGGAACACTCTCTCGCCTCAGTAAAACTGTATTTTTCAGCCTGATAATCAATACGCTCGGTCACACTGAATTCCCTTCTGGCCAGATTTCGGTATTGGTTGCTCACTTTACCAGCGACAGGCTGCAACCAGAAGCCTGCAGGCATTGTCAGTGGAATAAGAGAAACTTCTGCGGAAACGCTTCATTATTTGGTAAATCAATCATTAAAAATATTTTATGACTAAAATCAATTCACATGAGTTATGACTATTGAAATATAGTCATGATTAATTTTTAGCCAGCTCATCAGGGGAACTTCTCCCAAGCAGGCTGATTAATACCGGTAATAATAAAAATTACCGGTGACATTGTCCGAAATGATTCATCGCCTAGAAAAAAGGAATTTATTCATATGATCAGAATCAAGACCTGTATCGCTACCTTGACCCTATGTACCTTACTAACTACTCCCGCATGGGGAGACACGCAATCGCCGATACGGCTGGTGATCCATGGTGGTGCCGGTACTATTACAAAAGATACCATCACACCAGAACAAGAAAAGCAGTATACAGAAAAACTCACTGAAGCTCTGAATGCTGGCTATGCCGTTCTGAATAAAGGCGGTAGCAGCCTGGAAGCCGTTCAGAAAGCGATTAATGTTATGGAGGATTCCCCTCTCTTCAACGCAGGTAAAGGCGCCGTGTTTACCCACGATGGCCGCAATGAACTGGATGCGTCCATTATGGACGGGAAAAGCCGAAAAGCCGGTGCCGTTGCCGGTGTAACCACTGTTAAAAACCCAATTAATGCGGCGTATGCCGTTATGACGCAAAGTCCACATGTTCTCATGGTCTCGACAGGCGCGGATACCTTTGCAAAAGAACAGGGACTCGCAATCGTTGATCCGGCTTATTTCAAAACTGATTTTCGCTGGCAGCAATTACAGAATGCAATTAAAAAAGAAAAAGTGATCCTGGATCACGACGGAAAGAGCGCAGCTCTGTTTGCTGATCCGATGATGTATGACTATAAATATGGCACTGTCGGTGCTGTTGCACTGGATAAAGAAGGTAATCTGGCTGCCGGAACGTCTACAGGCGGAATGACCAACAAACGTTACGGACGAGTAGGAGATTCACCTATCATTGGCGCAGGTAATTATGCCGACAATGAAACCGTGGCGGTATCCGCAACCGGTTCAGGAGAAATGTTTATCCGCACGCTTACCGCTTATAACATTGCAGCCCAAGTGAAATACCGCAATATCCCTTTAAAGGACGCAGCACAGAATGCCCTGGATGAAGTTAAGGCGCTGAATGGCAGCGGTGGGGTTATTGTGCTTGATAAAGCAGGTAATTACACCATGTCCTTCAACTCTGAAGGGATGTACCGGGGAACCATAGGTAATGACGGAAAACCTGTTGTAGCCATTTATCGTTAATGATGTTTCCCCGCCATAAAGGCGGGGATGCTCTGTGACTCACGTCAGTCCCTTTCTCTTTTCAACAACCTCCCCTCGAATACCTACAGGAAGAAATTACCAGGATGACCGACACCATAAGTTGCACTCCCTCCGGGCAACATAATAAATATTGATTGAACTCATATACTTGAGTGTATCCACACTGATAATCTCGCGAGATTCATTTGTTGGCAGAAAGGGTCACTGTGTTAGAAATCTTTTCTTAACCCACTGAAAAATATTTAAAAAATATTTTTCTCACATAAAAACGATGGTTCGTTCAAAACGGATCCGAATTTATTTGGGTTAAAAAAGGTATGGTATGAAAGTCACATGGACTGTCACCCCTGTCGGGTACCAGCGCATAGCTAAGCGTTGTCCATCATGTAATGTAAAACGCGAATTCGCACCTTCCGGAGCATTCAGAGTCAATTCGCAAAAGAAAGTGCTCGATATCTGGAGCATTTATAAATGCATCCACTGCGAATACACATGGAACATCTCGCTGTTTTCACGGCTTCACGTCAGCAAAATCAATCGCGAGCTGTATCATCGATTTATCACTAACGATGCCAGTACAGTTCACTATTTTGCCAATGATAAAGCGACCCTGAACCGGAATAATGCTGAGTTTGCAGGTAAACCTGATTTTCGTATTCAGGAACAGTGGCAGGTCAGCATCAACAGCGGCCAGAACGTCACCGTCAGCATCAGACTTTCCCATTCTTTTCAGATTAATGTGCTATCGATATTGAAGCGACAGCTTTTACTCAGCACTGCGGAGATAAAGAAACTGATAGATGAAGGTCATATTCGCGGTGTTACGATGAAAGAACTTAAATCCCGAAAACTCATGACAAGACAATTGGATTTTAAGCTGTCAGTAGTCATATTATGTGCTCAGCGAAAAGTTGTTCTGAGCCAGCGTTAACAGTATGCAACTTACAATAAGGCGATGAGACTTAACCAACCCGGTATGTTGTCCGGGTCGGTTAAAGGGCATCACGTCAGACAACAAAACGGTTAACCAGATCCTTCATGGTTGCCGACAGATTGTCCAGCCGCTGGCTGTCGCTCGCAGCCTGAGATACCAACGCCGCATTTTGCTGTGTAACCTGCTCCATCGGTCGCAATGCCAGGTTTATCTGGGTTACCCCTTGTGACTGCTCCGTCGCCACACGAGCGATATCCGCAATATATTGCTTCATACTGGTGGTATTATCCGCCGCGGCTTCCAGCGCGGTAGCAGATGCAGTAACCCGCTCAACACCCTCACTAATTTTGACCATATTCTGCGCGACCAACTCACGGATTTGGTTAGCCTCTTTGGCGCAACGCTGCGAAAGATTTCTCACTTCACTGGCTACGACAGCAAACCCCCTGCCCATCTCTCCAGCACGTGCAGCTTCCACTGCCGCATTCAGCGCCAGTAAGTTAGTCTGAAACGAAATATCATCAATCGAGGTCACAATATTCGAGATTTTCTCACTGGAAGCGCGAATATCCCCCATGCTCTGGTTCGCCGCACTGGCAACGTTACTGGCCTGTCGGACCTCTTTTTCCAGTCTGATTGTCAGATGCTCAGCTTCGCGGGCATTATCCGCTGTTTGCGTAATCGCAGTTGATAACTGCTCCATACTGGCCACAGCTTCTACTATTGATGCAGCCTGTTCATCTGTACGTTGAGCCAGATCCTGATTTCCCGCCGTAATACTGCTACTGGCATCGGACAAAACCACGGAGCCTTGCTTAATCTCCTGTACAATATGCTGAATACTTTCCAGCATCGTGTTATAGGCACGATTAAGTGAGGAAAGCTCATCTTTGCCCGGGGTCGCCAGACGTTGAGTCAGATCGCCATTCATACCCGCAATCTTGCGTAGCGTGTCACTAAACTGACGGTGCATATTGATTGCGATGGCCCCAGCGAACGTCAATGATGCCAGGAGCGCTAACAGGCTAACAGCCATATATATTTGCCAGTTTTTTCGTGCATCCTGCGCGAGTTTTTCTGCATTCGCCAACAGCCGATTCGCCGTCACATTTTCTATCTGCCGCATCACTTCAATACGCTGGGTTTGTACTTTAAACCAGGTAGTAGGATCGACACCAAATCCACCGTTCTCGACATGGTTAAACGCGATCTCGCGAAATGAGAGGGCTTTTGACGCTTCTGCTGACTGTAAGCGGCTTTTCAACATGGCCGCCTGTTCCGGTGAACTCAGGCGTAACGATTCTGCCAACCAAACGTTCTGTTTACTGACGACATCACTGAGTTGATGTAACTGTCCGTCGGCGAAATGGCCGGAGGAAAAGATATTTGATAACAGCGCCCGTTCAATACCCGCTTGTTCTTTCAAATTCAGCAGGTTGTAGTAGGCGGCGAATGCGTTTGCCATCTCGCCTGAATCCGTCAACTGCCCCAATCTACCCACAAAATTCAGCACATCAGCAATGACATTGGTATAAAACTTAACCACATCTGAAGCCGGAAGCCCCAACTGCGTGACGTTTTCGCGGATGGTAGCGAGCGAAAGAATATTTTTCTTAAACGCAGCGACAGAAGTGGCGACATCCCCTTCCGGTAAGGCAGTATCGGACAGTGACCGCACAAATACCTCGATCTCGCGATCGGTCAAAGTCCGCTGTGCGTTTAACTCATCTTTGAACGTCTTCCCTTCAGCCCCCAGAAACCCGACACTCATGCCGCGTTCTTTTTGCAATTCATGCACTACATTTCCGGCACTGCGTGCGAGCGCTGTCAGTTGGGCAATATTCTCCATCTGCCGTTCTGTCTCAATGCGCGTTAATATTCCTGAACCAGCAAACCAACATAACGCCAGTAATAATGGTTGTAGCGCAATTATTAACTTCATTTTCATCGGCATTCGATAAACCCACCACATGCCACTTCCCTCCATTATCCATATTTTCATTATGGTTATCGGCGTAAAGAAGCGGCTCTTTAAATTTGAACAATGGGCAACTGTTTGTTTTTTAGATTAAATTTTTGCCAAGATAACTCTATTTAATTACTTCAATTAGAATAAAACTCTAAATAATTAACACATGCGAATATATGCTCCATTTTGCTAACTTATTTGGCATATTATTTTTTATTAAAGAATCAGGTAATCATCAACTGATTCAGATAGAGAGAGAAGCACAGGACAGTGACAGCAGCCCGAGATAACAGCCATGGCGCGGCCATCATTCTGGCGTCCCGCCGAACGTTAAGGTTATAATCCTTACAACGATTTTTTGGATTAGAAGCGACAATGACAAAACTTACCCTACAAGAACAGATGCTTAAAGCGGGTCTGGTCAGCAGCAAAAAAATGGCGAAAGTGCAGAGAACGGCGAAAAAATCGCGCGTTCAGGCTCGTGAAGCCAGAGAAGCGGTTGAAGAAAATAAAAAAGCACAGGTCGAGCGTGATAAGCAGCTCAGCGAACAGCAGAAGCAGGCCGCATTGTCTAAAGAATACAAAGCGCAGATCAAGCAACTGATTGAAATGAACAAAATCACCATTTCCCGTGGCGATATTGGTTACAACTTTACTGACAATAACCTGATCAAAAAAGTTTATGTTGATAAGGTAACCCAGTCTCAGTTGATCAAGGGCCGTCTGGCCATTGCCCGCCTGACTGCTGAAAGCAGCAGCGAGAGCGAATACGCCATTATCCCGGCTGTTGTCGCCGACAAGATTGCCCAGCGTGATGCAAGCTATATTGTTCTCAATTGCGAACTGAGCCAGGAAGCGAAGGACGAAGACGATCCGTATGCTGATTTTGTCATTCCTGACGATTTGATGTGGTAAGAAAAACACCCCGATAATCACCCAGAGTTCCGTCGTGTATTTCGGTGAACGCTAGCGCCGCCACCGAAATACCGTCAACCGCTATTCTTCCCCACATGCCGTCTGCTAAAACTTATAGTGTTCCTTGCTCAGTCCGTATTTTCTCATGCGCAAATACAGTTTCTTACGCGGAATTTGTAAATACTCCGCCACTTCATTAATACGTCCCTGATGAATATTAAGCGCTTCGGTAATGATCTGTCGCTCGTACTCATCGACGCGACGATCGAGCGGTGTCGGTTCGGGCAAATGTAGCTGTGGATTCGCGGTTTCAGCCAGTGGCAATAACCCAACGGCAAAAAGCTCGGCGGCATTGGCCAGCTCTCGAACATTGCTTAACCACACGCGACGCCGCATTCCCTTTAGTAATTCCCCGTCAACCTCGGGCACGGGATGATTCAGGCGCAGACAGGCTTTCTGCAGATAATGGCGAAACAGCGGCTCAATATCATCCGGGCGCTGAGACAACGGCTGGCAACCAATTTGCGTCATCGCAAAACAGTAATAAAGTTCGGCCACAATCTGATTAGTTGCCGCCAGTTCCACCAACGAAGTGGCGCCAATACCAATTAAGCGAAACGGACGCCGCTCCTGGCTTTGCAAATGCACCAACTGGTGCTGCTGTTCGCGCGTCAGGCACTCAATATGGCTCAGGACCAGCGTTCCCCCTTGCGCCTGGGCAATAAGGTCATTGAGTTGCCCCGCATTCTCTAACGTCAATTCCCCGCGGATAAACGGTCCTTCAGCACTGCGCCCAAGCTGATGCAAATAACGGGCTCCGGTCATACGCCCCGTTCCCGGCTCGCCATAAAACCAGACGGCAATATCCGTTTCCGCCAGTTGCCGTAAGCGCTGGCGGTACTGATTAACCCAGTCGCTGTAGCCGACCAGTTCAACCTGGAGCTTTTGCTGGCAATAGTGACGACGTGCGATCACAGATTTTCTCTGACGCAACGCATCCTCTACCAACACCAGCAGTTTGCCTGGATCAACCGGTTTTTGCAGAAAATCCCACGCACCTTTCTTCACCGCGTCCACCGCCATCGGGACATCGCCATGTCCGGTGATCAACAGGATCGGAAGCTGATTGTCATCCTGATGAAACAACGTCATCAGGTCAATCCCATTACAGCCAGGCATACACACGTCGCTCAGGACAATCCCTGGCCAGTCGGCCTGCAGCCAATTTCGGGCATCAAAAGGGTTACTGCATGCGAATACATGATATCCCTCCTGTTCAAGCAACAAGGTGTAAGCGTCAAGAACATCGGCATCATCATCAATAAGCAGAACAGAATATTCATCACTCAACATCGTTTACATCCGTCAGATTAAATTGCAGAACGACGCAGGCATTGCGCCCCGGGGTCGACGCCAGGCGCAGTTCGCCGTTCATTTGCATCATTAACGATACACAAATCGATAAGCCAATACCGAGGCCAACATCCTTACTGGTGGTAAACGGTTTTAACAGTGATGGTAATAATGCTCCAGGCCAACCGGGGCCGTTATCGCTGATAAATACGCACAACCGGCTGCCTTCGGTCTGCCAGTGAACCTCTATTTTCGCCGCAACCGGACAGGCATCCAGCGCATTTGCCAGGACGTTTACCAGCACCTGCTGGATACGCACTTCATCACCAGCCCCCCACACGCTCCGGTCTGGGAGCGTCAGCGTACCCTGCTGTGGCTTGTGTCGCATGGCCAACAGTTCCCAGGCAGCGTTGAACGTTTGTCGGAGATCGACCGGATGCAGAGGCGTGCCAGGTTCGGCCCGGCGAGCAAACTGACGCAGTGAACGGATAATGGCATCGATGCGAGTAATCAGCCCTTCCGCTTTGGTTAATGTGCTTCTGGCCTGAGCGGGTTGCCCCTGTTCGATTGCCCTCCCTGCCGTAAACAGGTACATCGACAGCGCATTCAGCGGTTGATTAATCTCGTGCGCCAGCGTGGTCATAGTCTGGCCGACCACCGCCAGTTTTGCCGTCTGGATCAGCTCATCTTGCGTTGCACGAAGATCGGATTCAATCTCCTTGCGCTCGGTCACTTCCTGCTCCAGCTGATTTTTTTGCGCACTCAACTGGCCCAGGGTATGACGCAGCAAGCCTGCAATACGCCCCAGTTCATCGCGTCCATATACCGGGATAGAGGCATCCGTTCTGCCAAGACCAATTTGCACCACGGCCTGGTTGAGCGCAGTAAAACGCTTAACCAGACGCGAGCGAATGAAGTAGTGGTTAAGCCCCCAGGCGAGAAGTAGCGCCAGCAGCGTCGCCAGCAGGATAAGTCCACCGCTGACGCGAACAATTTGTTCCAGCCGCTGGTTAAACGTCTGCATTTGCTGATGGCTACTCCCCAGTTGCGCTTCCAGCAGTGTTCGAAAGCGCCCAAGCGTGGCCTCTCTGGCATGGCTGGCATCAACCAGCGCTTTTTGCGCTGCGACATAATCGCGCATCGTATCGGGCATTTTATTTTTCATCATCCCGATTTCCAGCAGCTCATCGATAGTTTGTCGCAGTGTGATAGTACTGGGCCAGTCATCGAGGGTGCGGATATTTTCATCCGCCGTTTTCTTCAGATTTTCCAGGTAGCGGATGTGATTCTCCACCAGCATGCCATCGTCGCTACCCGATTTCAGTTCATTGAGCCTGTCGCGTAAATCATCAACGATCTGGTTTTCAATTCTTGCCAGGGTGTAGACCTGCTGCTGCTCGTTTTGCACCTCTCGGGCACGTTTGAGATACAGCGCCGCATCACCATTTTTGGCCTCGATTTGATCCAGCAACGTCCCCTGCTGCCAGGTAAAATCCTGCACCAGTGAATTCAGCTCAGTAGTAAAATCATCATGTAGCCAATCAATGCGCGCGGAAAGCTCGCTCACTTTTTCGCGTACAAGGAACATGTTGTAGAGCACCCGGTCCAGTTCCGCCATCAGCGCCCGGCTGTCCTGCAAAATCACCGCCAGTTGCTGCTGTTCTGCTGGTTGCAACCCCCTGCTCAGCACTTCGATTTTATCCAGATGCGAGATTATCTGATTGCGCAGTTGCAGCCTTACTGTTGTATTGGGAGCCAGCAGGAATTCATTTAGCTGGTCCACAACCAGGTTAAGATTTCCTTCAATCAAGAAAGCGGAATGCACGCGCGGGAAGTAATCATCAAGCGAATAGCGTATCTGCGAGCTCTGCTCATGCCAGGAGTACAAACTGACGCAGCTTACGCTCAACGTCAGTAATGCGCCCGTTAGAAAGGCTCCCCGCAGGCTGCTGCTGATGCTGAGTTGGCGAAGGCGTTGCAGTATCGATCCACCTTTCATTTTAATTCTTCCAGTTTTGATATCGCCTGACGCTGGTTTTTAAGAAACCAGAGCTGCCACTCCATCATCTGCTGTTCGGCAACGCTTTTATTATCAAACTGCGCAAGCCAGGCTTCATCTTCACTACTTTTGGCATCTATCGGAACGCTGGTCAGTAAGGCTCTGATTTCGGGTAGCGGGCGTTTCAGGCGTGCTTCCGCACTGTATAGTGCCCGCCATGCATCCTTCAGTTGCGCAAGACGGAAACTGATGGCGGTATCAAACATCCGCTGCACTAACTGTTGTCGCTTAAGGATCAGCCGATAATTAAGCGGAGGCTGGTTCATTAAAATAGCCTGCTGAGCAGCGCGGGGATTATCAGATGCGAGCTGCGTTACCGGATATTTCCCCGTATTCGCATCAGCAAGGATCCGCTGTCCCTCCGGGCTTAACAAATAGCGGATAAAACGACGCGCTTCATTGGGGTGCTGGCTGTTCTTGAGAACAGCAACATAGGTTGGCGATACCGCCGAGCGTGGAAAATAGGTAAAAGCCAGGTGAGGATCGTTAAGCAACAGGTTGGCATAATTATCAATGACCGGCCCCGCCACGCCCAGGCCACTCTTAATTTTGTCGGCTACGCCAAAACTGCGTGATGAAATCGTCACCAGATTTCCAGCACTCGCCAGCAGCGTCGCCCACCCCGCTTCCCACCCTTTTTGCTGTAGCAATGACTCAACCATCAGATGGTTGGTATCCGAACGCGATGGGCTACTCATCAACAGCGCGTTCTGATATTTGGGCAGCGTTAAATCCCCCCAGTCGGCAGGAGGCGACAGATGTCGTGCCACCAGCGCAGAACGATTAATCAACAGACCAAAACCAGATATCGCCACTGCCACGGAGGTCGAACGGATAGAGTCTGGCACCAGCCGCTGGCTTTCCGGCAACGCATTTTCGAAAGGCGCCAACTTCTGATGCTCCTGCAGATGCTGCAACAGCATAGGGGATGAGGTCAAAATCAGATCAACATTTTCCGCATTCGCGGTATCCAGCAGCTGTTCCAGCGAGCTACTGGTCCGGTTTAATGTGCGAATCATCACCGACCCCGGTTCAGTCTGCCAACGCTGAATAATCCAGGCCGTTGCCCCCGGTGAAAAGGTTGTCGCCATTACCAGCTCTTTACCCTGCGCCAGGCAACTCACCGACAACGACATAAAACAGAGCGAGAACGCCCAACAACGCCCCCGGCCCAAAAGTCTGTTTGTGATCCCGTTCATAAATACCAACATGTGCAAAAAATAATAATGAGACAAAACTTACCCGTTTATCACCGACCGGGGGAAGAATAAGGTTATTCGTAGAATAACCAAACGGAAAGTGACGACATCGGTAAAGAATACCCGAAAATGCAGTCTGAATTTGTTAATATCCGCACACGCCGATGATAAAAGCGTCCGTAAAAGAATAGAATTGAAAAGCCATTATTTAAAAAGAGTCAAAATCAGCCACACCATCCAAAAATTGAGTCAATAGTGACACATTTCATCTATTTGAATTTCTCGCCCGCCTATTTCACTCTTCACTGCGAAAAATCCTGATATTCACATCAATATAAATTTAGGTGATGATATGTTATCCATATTTAAGGCAGGGCCAGCGGCAAATAAAGTCCCGGCGGAGAAAGTCCAGGAAACTTATGGCCGATACCGCATTCAGGCATTACTCAGCGTATTTCTTGGCTATCTTGCGTACTATATTGTGCGTAATAACTTCACGCTATCAACACCGTACCTAAAAGAACATCTGGATCTCAGTGCCACGCAAATTGGTCTACTCAGCAGCTGCATGCTTATTGCCTATGGGATCAGTAAAGGCATTATGAGTAGTCTGGCAGACAAGGCCAGCCCTAAGGTCTTTATGGCATGCGGCCTGGTTCTGTGCGCCATCGTAAACGTCGGTTTAGGATTCAGTACCGGATTCTGGATTTTTGCCGCTCTGGTCGTTTTCAACGGTTTGTTTCAGGGAATGGGCGTTGGTCCTTCATTTATTACCATCGCCAACTGGTTTCCGCGTAAAGAACGTGGACGCGTCGGCGCATTCTGGAATATTTCCCACAACGTTGGCGGTGGTATTGTCGCTCCGATTGTTGGTGCCGCCTTTGCCATTTTAGGGAGCGAGCACTGGCAAAGCGCCAGCTATATTGTCCCGGCCGGTGTTGCCGTACTGTTTGCTTTTATTGTGCTGATTCTGGGGAAAGGTTCACCACGCCAGGAAGGCTTACCGGCTCTGGAACAAATGATGCCGGAAGAAAAAGTAGTATTAAATTCCCGACACACTGACCAGGCGCCAGAAAATATGAGTGCCTTCCAGATCTTCTGCACCTATGTGCTGCGTAATAAGAATGCCTGGTATGTTTCACTGGTAGATGTCTTCGTCTATATGGTGCGTTTTGGCATGATTAGCTGGTTGCCTATTTATCTGTTAACCGAAAAACATTTCTCGAAAGAGCAAATGAGCATCGCTTTTCTGTTTTTTGAATGGGCGGCAATCCCTTCCACATTACTGGCGGGCTGGCTTACCGATAAACTGTTTAAAGGCCGTCGCATGCCGCTGGCCATGATTTGTATGGCGCTGATTTTCGTCTGTTTGATCGGCTACTGGAAAAGTGAATCCCTGCTGATGGTCACTATTTTTGCCGCCATTGTGGGTTGCCTGATCTATGTTCCACAGTTCCTCGCTTCTGTTCAGACGATGGAAATCGTCCCCAGCTTCGCAGTAGGTTCTGCAGTAGGACTGCGCGGATTTATGAGCTACATTTTTGGCGCATCGCTGGGCACCAGTCTGTTTGGCGTAATGGTCGACAAAATGGGGTGGCACGGCGGCTTCTATCTGCTGATGGGGGGTATTGTTTGCTGCATCCTGTTCTGCTACCTCTCTCATCGCGGTGCGCTGGAACTTGAGCAACAGCGAAAAAATGCTCAGCAAGAGGAAGCATCACTCCAGTTGGCGGATGCCCGGTAATTCATTTCGGTCTCACAAAAAAGTGCCAGCGATG
>OFOU01000320.1_pt1 | contig 42548 bp, 30 predicted proteins | sample 1542061 | NCBI WGS metagenome assembly OFOU01 (sample SAMN04209239, study PRJEB22552) | human gut metagenome | biome: gut; material: feces | host: Homo sapiens | place: USA: Oklahoma
GCGTATTCCTGTGTGACAGCGCCGTCCTTTAACAATTGTACCACGCTGCCGCGCCCGTCGTAAAGATAGGTTTCGCTTTCGCCCTCATGGTCCGCATACAGGCGCTGCTGCCCATACACAAAGGACGTGTCGCTGTTGTAGCGGCTGCCCAGCGTCAGCACCTCGGTGTTTTCCCGGTTCACGTCGTTGACATAGTACATCAGGTCATAGGCCGGGATGAAGTGCGTGGGGCCGTTGCCCGTATTGGGCACCTTGGCGGTCTCGATGATCTGCCGCGCGTCGGCGTCCGTTACGCCCAGCCGCTCCAGCATTTCAATGTCCATATCCGTAAAGCCGAGCTTTTTCAGCTTCTTGACAGCCCAATCGGAAATGGCGCCGCCGTCGCCTTTGCTATTCCCGTTCCCGTTGTTGCCCGGCTTTCCGTTTCCGTTGTTGGTGTTGCCGTTCCCGCCGTGGTCGTTGTTCGCGCCGCCGTTGTTGGTGTAATCGCCGTTGGCATTGCCCACACCGTAGGCGGAAGCCTCGCCGGACGCTTCGTCCCCGCCGCCGAACAGGCCTGTAAACCAATCCACCACGCCCTGCCAGAAGCCCGTTCCTTCTTCAGCCTCCGCGGGTGTATTTTCCATTGCCGCATTGGCCTGCTTTGGATTTTTCGGTCCCTCCGGTGCATCGGGGATGCAGTTCCAGTGGCCGTTGTTCCAGTAGCCCGGCAGATGGGGGAACTTGTTCAGGTGGCGGTCGATCATCTTGAACTCAAGGCCGTAGGAGCGGTCGCCAAGGCCGTCGTACAGCACGCTCATCAGCAGGCTGCCGCCCTCGCGCACCGCCAGCAGGCGGCTTTCCGTGTCATAGATGTATTCGTATACGCCCTCGCCGGATTCCATGGACGTCATATTCCCGTCCGCGTCCCAGGTGTAGGCTGTGACGGACGCGCCGCCGGTGCTCTGCAGCCGGTCGGCTTCATCATACACAAATACGGTGGTCCCGTTCGGCCCTTCCTCCTTGATGCGGTTGCCCGCGCCGTCGTAGGTATAGGCAACGGTCTGCCCGTTTTCGGTGGCCGTGGCAAGCTCGCCGCGCTGCGTATAGGTATAGCTGCGCCCGGCGCTCCGCTCGCCCTGTGTCACGGTCTCAGTGGCGATGTATCCCGTGGCGTCGTAGGTGTAGCTGAATTCAGAAACCACAGCGCCGGAGGCGTCGCGGTTCGTCAGCCGGACCACACGGCCCGCGAGGTCGTATTCGGCGGTGGTGACGCTTCCGTCCGCGCGCGCGACCTGCGTCACGCTGCCCTGGGCGTCGTATTCATACACCGTTTCGCCGCCGTCCCGGCCGGTCACTTTTACCATGCGGCCCAGCGCGTCGTATTCGTAGCCCACGGTTTTGCCGTCCGGGTAAGTGATGGCGCTGATCTCGCCGTTTTCGTTGTAGGCATAGCTTACCGTGGCGCTGAACGCGTTGGTATAGGAAACCAGCCGCCCGTTCGCGTCATAGGTATAGGTGCTGTCGCCCGTGGCGTCCCGCATGGAGACAAGGTTTCCGTCCGGGCTGTAGGAATAGAGCACATCCGCCTCACCGGTACTGTAGCTCTTTTGGACAAGCGCGTCAAGAGCGTCGTAATCGTAGGTGATGGATTTTCCGCTGGGCAGCTGAGCGCCCACCCGGTTGCCCACTTCGTTGTAGGTGTTCTGCGTGGTTTCGCCTTTGGCGTTGGTGGTGGAAACGAGCTGTCCGGCCAGGTCATAGGCATAGGCCGTGGTCTTGCCCTCGCCGTCCGTGCGGGTGACAAGGTTGCCCACGCTGTCGTAGCCGTAGCTTGTGGTGACGCCCGTGCCGTCCGTCACGCTGGTAAGACGGTCCAGCGCGTCGTAGGCATATTGCGTGGCGCGGCTCTCCGCGTCCTTCACCAGCGTCACGTTGCCCATGCTGTCGTATTCGTACTGCGTGGCGGCGTTCAGCGGGTCCAGAACCTGCGTAACGCGGCCATTGAGGTCATAGGTATACTGCACGCTCGCGCCCCCGGCGTCGGTCGCCTTCAGAACACGGTCCATGCTGTCGTACTGGAAGCTGGTGGTCTGGCCCAGCGCGTCCGTGACGCCCGTCATGTTGCCGTTGGCGTCGTAGGACATCGTGGTGGTGCGGCCCTGCGGCTCGGTGATCTGCGTCAGGTTGCCCATCACGTCATAAACATACTGCGTCATTGCGCCCGCAGGGTCCAGCCTGGAGGCAATGCGGTCCAGCGCGTCGTAGGTGTATTTTTCTGCGTTGCCCTCCGGCGAAACAAGCTCGGCAAGGTTGCCGTTTGCGTCGTAGGACATGCCTGTCACGCCCAGGTTTGCGTCCGTGATGCCCGTGACGCGGTGCATGGCGTCATAGGCATAGGCGGTCACGCGGCCCAGCGCGTCGGTTTCGCTGGCAAGGTTGCCCCTGTCGTCGTAAGCATACGTCAGGCTGCGGCCCTCCGGCCCTGTGAGGCCCGTCACGCGGCCCAGCACGTCGTAAGCGTAGCCGTACTGTGCGCCGCTGGCAAGCGTCTTTTTCACAAGGCGGTTCATCCGGTCCGGCTCCCACTGCGTCACATTGCCCAGCGGGTCGGTTTCAGAAGTGCGGAAGCCCGAATGGTTGTAGGTATAGGCATAGGTCTCGCCATTGGGCAGCGTGGCGGAAATGAGGTTGCCCACGGCGTCGTAAGCGTATTCGGTGACATAGCCCATAGGGTCGCGCTGTTTGGTAACGCGGCTGAGAGCGTCATACAGATACTGTATCTCGCCGCCGTCCGGGTTCACCTGCCCGATGACGTTGCCCAGCGCGTCGTAGCTGTTCTGCGTCAGGTTGCCGTTTCCGTCGGTATAGCCCGTCACGCGGTTCAGCACGTCGTAATCGAATTTCAGCGCGCTGCCGTCGGCGTTTTCCCGGCGCGTCAGATTTTCGTTTTCGTCGTAGAAATATTTTGTGACGGCGCCCAGCGGATCGGTCACGCTGGTGAGCTGGCCGATCTTGTCGTAGGTGTACTTCCACTGGCGCAGCGAGGCGTCCTCGCTCTGCAGCAGATTGCCGTTGAGGTCATAGGTATAGGTGGTCACCTTGCCCTCCGGGTCCCGGATGGAAGTGACGTTGCCCGCGGCGTCGTAGGCATATTCCGTTACATTGCCGTCAAACTCCTGCACCGAGATGAGGTTTCCCGCGTTGTCGTAGGTATAGCGGGTGGTCTGGCCCAGCGCGTCCGTAGCTGTCAGCGGCAGGCCCACTGCATTGTAGGTATAGGTGTAGGAAAGCCCGGCGTTGTTGGTCTCCTTCGTGACATTGCCCAGCACGTCGTATTCGTATTCCGTAACAAGGCCGTCCGCGTCCTCCATGCGGATAAGCCGGCCGCCCCTGTTGTAGGCGTACTGTGTGGAAGAACCGTCCGGCAGCGTCTCTTTGATGAGATTGCCCGCGGCATCGTATTCCATGGTGTATTTCTGACCCAGCGCGTCGATGATCTCAACAGGCAGGCCACGCCCATTCAGCCTGTAGCGGGTGGCGTTGCCCAGCGCGTCGTGGATCTCCGCCAGACGGCCCGCCGCGTCATACACATACAACGTCTGCGCGCCCGTGGGGTCCTTCGTCAGCGTCACGTTGTTTTTGTTGTCAAAAGCGCTCGTCCACACGCTGCCCTTGGGATCCGTCTGCTGCGTCACATTGCCGTTTGCGTCGTAGACGTAGCCGATGGACGCGCCGTTCTCATTGGTGACGGTAAGAGGGCTGCCCACGGCGTTGTACGTCAGGGAGGAAACGCCCTCCATGGCGTCCGTCATCTGAGAAACGCGGCCCAGAGCGTCATAGGCATAGGAAACAGTCCCGCCGCCCGGCAGGGTGGTTTTTACGGTGCGGCCATTGGCGTCGCGCTCATACTGCACGGTGCGTCCGGCGCTGTCCGCCACGCTCAGCTCGTTGCCGTTTGCGTCGTAGGCAAAGGTGGTTACAAGGCCCAGCAGGTCGGTATATTGCGCAAGACGGCCCATCGCGTCGTATTCCAGCAGCATGCTGCTGCCGTCCGGACAGGTCTGTTTTGTGGGCAGGCCCACAGCATTGTATTCGTATGCGGTCACGTTGCCCAGCGGATCAATGGTTTTTGCGATTTGGCCTGTGGCGTAGTCGTATTCCACAGATGTCACGCCGCCGTCGGGCGCTGTGATGGAGGTTTGGTTGCCCAGCGCGTCGTAGGCATACGTGGTGGTATACCCGTCGGCGTCCGTGCTGGTGAGCATGCGGCTCATGGCGTCGTAGGTAAAGGCGAGGGTGTTGCCGAGAGGATCGGTCTCGGAGAGCTTGTTGCCCAGCGCGTCGAAAGTATAGGCCCAGGCGCTGCCCTCCGCGTCCGTGATGGACGTCATGTTGTCGTTGGCGTCGTAGCCGAAATCAAGGCGGTTGCCGTTGGGGTCGATGGTGGCCACGACACGGTCCGCAGCGTCGTAGATGTATTCGGTATACGCGCCGTCCGCCGCCTGTTCGCCCACGGTGCGTCCGGCTGCGTCGAACACCGTTTTCGAGGTGTTGCCCAGCGGGTCGGTAACAGAGGTCCGGCGGCCCATGGCGTCGTAGCCAAATGTGTACACGCTGCCCGCCGCATCCGTCATTTTAACGAGCAGCGCGCCGTCGTATTCAAACGTGGCCGTACCGCCCATGGCGTCCGTCATCGTAATGGGATTGTGGTTTGCGTCGTAAGTAAAGGTGTTCTGTGTGCCGTCATTGTAGATGACAGCCGTCATGTCGCCTGCTTCGTTGTATTCGTAGCGCGTGGTTTTGCCCGCGTAATCGGTGAAAGACGCAGGCTTGTTCTGCGCGTTGTAGGTATAGGTTTGGCTTGCGCCGTCGAAGCGGGTCTGTTTCGTGAGATTTCCCGCCGCGTCGTATTCATAGGCGGTGCGGTTGCCCAGCTTGTCCACAAAGGCGGAACGCTGGTTGCCTGCATCGTATTCAAAGCTTTCGGCTGTGCCGTCAGGATATTCGATGCGCGTGGTGCGGTACTGACCGTCATAGTGGTACACCGTGATATTGCCCGCCGCATCGGTGGCAATGGTTTTGCCGTCCTCATAGGCCAGCGTTGAAACGCCGCCGTTGCCGTCCGTCTGCTCCACCACACGGTCCTTTTCGTCGTAGACATTCACGACCATCGCCGTGCCGTTGGCGTCGACCCAGCTCGTCATGCGGTGCGCTGCATCGTAGATATATTTTGTTTCATTGCCCAGCGCGTCGAAATAGCTGACAAGGTTTCCGGCGTCATCATAGGCATAGCGAACAAGCCCGCCATCCGGCAGGGTAACGGAGCGGATCATGCCGTTTTCGTCCAGCGCAATGGCAAATGTCTTGCCCGAGGGCGTGGTAACGCCTGTCAGGTTGTAGGCGGCGTCATAGGACAATGCGGTGGTGAAGCCGTTGATGTCTGTGATGGACGCCAGAAGACCCCAGGAATTGAACCGGCGCACTGTGCCGTCCCGGCTCGTGATCTCGTATTCGCAGACGTCAAAGGTCTGGACGTCCGGGTCTTCTTCCGTACCGAAATCTTCGGTGACTTCGCCTGTTTTGATGCGTGAAAGGGACAGGCCGTACCCGGCAGGGCCTGTAAAGCCGCCGCTCCCGTCCGGCGTGAAGGGCAGGATGCTGCCGTCGCCGCGCCGGTATGCGATGGAGCCGTCCGCAAGCTGCGACAGGGCCTCGTCATATTCAAAGCTCCAGCCACGCCCAAACATGGAATGGATGCTTGCGCCCACGGAGTTGTAGGTGCGGCTGATGGAGAATTGACCGCCAAGATCGGTGACGGCGGCGTCTTGTGCAGCAAGATAGAAGTTGCCTGTATTGAGATTGATGGGTTCGAACCCGAATTCGCAATGAAGGCCGCGGCCCATCAGCATCGTGTCGATGAGTGTCTTGTCTTCGTCGCTCAAATCGGAGGGATTGTATGGCTCTGCTGTTTTTGGGTTGCGGATGAACAGCGTGTTATTTTCCACCAGCAGCCTGTCCACAACACGGTTGTCACGGGCGAGCTGGTCGTAATCCACGCCGTAATAGTTGGCGATCTTCGTCAGTGTATCGAACTGTTTGACCTTGTAGATCAGGAATGGTTCACTGGTGACGGTCTTTCCTGTAACGCCGTCCTTAGTGGGGGTGGCGGACAGGGTGTACACAGTATCATAGTCAAAATCGACGAACGGCACGACTGTCTGCCAGTTGGACAGACGGCGGCTGTACTTCGTGGCGCCGTCCGGGAACAGGTTCTGGAACAGCGTGCTGTTGGGATACAGGAACTTGTTGCCCAACTCCATGCTGCCCGCGTAATTTTTGCTTTCGACGTTCAGCTTGTATTCCAGCGTCGCGCCGGGCGTGGCGATGCCGTCCCAGAACGCGCCGTAGAATTCGATTTTACCGGAACGGTCGGTGGCGTTGATGGGGCGCAGGTTGATGGTGGTGTCATCCAGCGGATAGTTGCGGTCCACATCGCCCACTTCGTACCACTTGATCTCGATGCTGGGCGGTACGTCCGGGGTCAGCCCGGCGTTGTAGAACAGGCCGCCCAACGTTACATTGTTTTCCGGGCTGCTCATGAGCATGAGGCCATAGTTCGGCTCAATGCCCTTCTGCCAGTTGTTGACGATCTCGGTGACGTCCACGCGATGGTAGCCGACGCCGCCCACGAAGGAACCCGCGAATTCACGTTCCCGGCTTGTGATGAAATCCCAATGGCTGCCGAAACCTGTATGTGCGTCGACTTCATCGAATGTACAGGAGGAATTGAGCTTGTACACCTCAAAGGCAGTCGTTCCGCCGGAGAGGTCCACATATTCGTAGAGTACCAGTTCGGCGCTCTCGATCTCGGCGTCCTCGGGCAGGTTCGCAAACATATTGTCAAAATGCAGGAAAGCGCGGTTGGTCTGCCAGGTGCCGTCATCGGGATAGCCCGCCCAGTATTTATAGGCGTAGCCTGCCGAAGCGGTACCGCGGCTGTTGTAGTAATAGGAGGGAGCTGCGGTGAACATACTTGCAGCCGCCTTTTCCGTGTTGACGATGCTGGGGTCAAGGATAACGGGATAGGCACGTTCCGGTGCGGAAAGCCACGCCGCATCAGCAGACACGGTGACGATCCGCTGGCCGTCCTTCTCTTCCAGAGCAACAGAGACGGCGTAGCTCATCCGGCCCGCCGCATCCGTCATGTAGGGAGCGGAGAGATGAAACACGGGTTTGTCGCTGCCGGGCTGGAACAGGTACAGAACGCCGTCGATCATGCGCGCGTCCAAGCCGGGCGCGTCCAGAAGATAACGGAAGGTGCTATGCTCCGACGGCGCGTTGAGGATGATGTCTTCTTTCGCCATCAATTCCTGCGCAGTATACTGCACATCAACGCCTGGGAACACTTCATTGTACCGCACGGCGTTTTCAAGAGAGGACGGATGTGTGAAATCACCTTCCAGCGGAACAAGGCGCATGGAAGCGCCGTCCAACGTTACACAGAGGCCGTCTCCCGGCGCGAACTCCACCGGCAGGGAAAGCGCCAGATCGTTCGCGGCGTTTTCATAGGTCGGCACACCGTTTTTGTCCTCCACAATGAGTGTGTTATCGATGGCGTGTTCCTGCCCGTTTTCATCCATATATGTATTGGGGACCGGGCTGATGACTGTGATATATTCTTTGCGTGCGGCAGAACCGCGTACGGCTCTGAAAAGATTGGAGGACGGCGCGGAAAATACACGCGCGTACTCCGACACTTCCACCGGAGCGCCGTATTTTTCCGCATAGGGGTCATATTTCTCACGCAGTATCGGCGCACGAAGCTCCACCGGCGGTTCTTCCGGTGTTTCTTCTGCCGCCGACTCTGCCTTTGAACTGCTATTATCTTCTTCCGGTCCGGTTCCGCTTGCGCTCTCGGAAGCATCCGCAGATTCCGGAGCCGGGGAAGAATCGGACGAAGAACTGCTGTCTGGTATTTCTTCCGGCGCAGAAGCAGAAGAACTGTCCGGCGCTTCCGTCGGCGCGCTTTCCGGAACGCCGGATGAAGCGGGCGGTGCGGATTCCGCCGGAGTGCTGTCCGGCGTGGACGCTGACGCGTCGGCAGATTCGTCAGCCGCCTGCTGCTGCGCTTCATAGTCCACAGGCTCCGGCTGCTCCAGCGGTGCTGAAACAGGGATGCGCGGTACAGGTGCTTCGGCTGCAAATGCCTGTACCGGTACGCTTGTGAAAAGCATGCTCAATACAAGCACAAGACTCAAGGTTTGCCGCAAATGTCGTGCTATCTTTTTCATGACTTCTCCTCGCTTTCTGTATCTTCAAGCCGAACTTGGGTAACAAATGGCTTAATTTAATTATATTAAGGGAAACAGAAAGATTAAATTGATAAGTCGAACGAAAAAAACACAAACTATTTTAAAACAACTGTAAAACGCTATTTTTGCAACCGTGTATATGTTACAAGACTATTACAACGCAAAAGAGTACTGATGGTATACTATAATGACTTTATAATGCGTTTAGCTCTGTGATAAATGTCCATATAATATATTTATTATATACTGTGAGGATATTTGCCATGGCTGTTGAATTTAATTATGCAAAGCTTGGGGCGCGAATTCGAAAGAAGAGGCGTGAATTAGGTTTAAGCCAAGAGATGCTGGCGGAAAAGGCGAGTCTTACAAAAGCACACATCAGTCATATTGAAAATTCGTATTCCAAGCCGAGTGTACAAACATTATTTCAAATCGCTCATGCATTGGATATTACCGCAAACGAGCTTTTGTATGATTATGCGGATGTATCTATGGATGAGTTTTGCGCTGTCATCTCTGAACTGTGTGCAGACTGCTCTCCGCGTGAACGGGATATGATTTTATCAGTTGTTAAAACAATGACTGCGAGTTTTCCATTGCTTGACAACGAGTAAATATTAAGGAGAAGGTGTGCTGCTGGTGTTAGCTTTTACTGCGGAGGACCGCCCGTTGATTGAGCGTATATACTTGTCCAAATCTCCAGCCTTGCGTAAGCTTGCATATAGATATTTAAAAGATGAACAGGCAGCGGCGGACGTTGTGCAACAATCCGCACTGGATTTTATGGAGATATTCCACACACTTACTTATGTTTCCGAGAGTAAGCTGTGTGGTTATCTTTATATTATCACCAAGAACAATATTTTTGATGTTTTAGGGAAAAATGGACGTGAGTTTCCAGCGGAAACTCTTGAAAATCATGCGGAGCAAATGGACGCAGAGGAAATTGTGATTGGACGAGTAAGTGCAGAAGTGATGTATAGAAAGATTTCAGAACTGCCGCCGCGCTATGGTGCATACATACAAATGGCATACTTGGACAAACTGGACCCAGCAATTATTGCGAAAGTTTTAAAAGTGAAGCAAGATAGTTTGAGAATGCTGGGGTATCGGGCAAGAAAAATGTTGGCAGAATTGTGCCAGGCAGAGAGCGAGGTGTAAATTGATGCGTCAAAAGAATAGATCAAGCGCTACAACTCAGGCGGAGGGCGTAGATGACTTCGCGCTGGAGGCGGCGGGTGTTGTATACCGCGAATACTTGTTTAAAGAATTTGAAGATATTGAAAACGACCCCGACGCAGAAGACCTCCCGGATGAAATGATACAGCAATTAAATCATAACGTAATCAAAGAGTTTCGAAGAATCCAATGTCGTGAAAAGGGGAGGAGGCGCTATCGTCGAATTCTACAGGTGGCTGCATGTATCACAGTAATTATGCTTCTACTTCCCACAGCTGTGTTTCAAGTAGACGCAGCTCGGTCTGGCATTGCCAACTATCTTATTTCCAGCTTTCCGCAATTTGCTGAGATACAATACGATAGCTATGACAATGCAAAACCGCCTTTTGGTTGGTCATCACCGTATTATCCGGCATGGCTGCCAGAAGGGAGCAAGGTAACAAAGGTTTTGATGGAATCACAGGGGGATTTTGTTTGGTATGAAGATTCTAAGAACCATGAGTTCCAATTTACGGTGTTGACCGAAACTATTCAGGGGCCATCATTTGATGAAGAAGATATGGAATCTGAAAAAGTAGATATTAATGGACACAGCGCAACTCTGTTTTATACGAAAGATAGGCGTATCCATTCGCTTGTTATTCCTAAATTGGATACAATATTAATCATTACCGGTGAAATTTCTGCAGATGAGGTAATGAAAATTGGAGAAAGTATAAATTTATAAGAATTTTTTGTTGCATTTTTCTCCTTAATAGGTTGTATATTATAGAAGCATAATTTAAGGAGGAATTAGTGTGAAAAAGAAACTTATTCGTATGGTGTCCCTCGTTGTATGTGTATTGATGATATCAGCTTGCTTTCCGGTGTATGCGCAAAGTTCAAGCAACGAGGACTTTTCAATTCAGCCACGCTGGACGGAACTTAGTACATATCAGTGTTCATTGACAAGCCATAGTGGACTTTTCAGTAATGCTACAGTTGCAAGCACGGCTTCGACACATAGCGCATACAGCAAAATTGAAATGACGCTCACGATTCAGGTCTGGAGCAATGGCGCATATATTGACACTTCTAATTCATGGACATCTTCAGGTTCGGGTGCTACAAGTATTGAAAAAAATATAAAACTGTCACAAGGAAATTATCGGGCAAAATCAGTAGTTAAGGTTTATTCATCCAGCGGGACATATCTTGAGACGGTGACTAAGTATTCGGCTGATATTGTAATTTAAGTTATCATGTCAGCCATCAAAATGAATTTTATTATTTGAAAAAGGCGGGCTGCTTACAAGCGGCCCGCCTTTTTTTTCGATAAAACTATCTGTCGAATCAATAAGCGGCGCCGGGAAATTTGCCGATGCCGCGCTCCTCCATTCATTTCATTCGATAAGTTGAAAGCTGGATGAATGGAGGAAGATAATCAATGTATAATTACCGCAGTGCTGAAAAAGATTGGCTGAAATGGAAAGAGGCTGAAGAAAAAGAATTGCGAGAACAGGGCGCAGATGAAGCCTTGATTCAGAGATTGCATGAATACGATTGGGAAGTATTTAAGCAGGAACGTAAATTTTTGAGAAGGAAGGTGAGCTTCGATGAATGTGTAAATGAAAAAATTGAAAATTCATCTGAACTAAGGATGACAGACGTACAAGCAATGATGAATAACATCAGCAGCAAGGAACTGCTAAATGGGCTTTCCTGTCTGGATGAAAGTTCCCTCCAAATTGTTTTCTGTCGAATTTTAGGATATAGAAATGCAGAAATCGCAAAATTATTGGGCCTTTCTGTTAGTAATGTGGAAACAAAATGGTGGAGGACGAAAAATTTTTTAAAAAATTTTCTGGACAAATGTGAGAAAAGGGGCGATTTCGGGGCCTATATAGTGAAGGACAAAATTCCTTCCCCTGATAATTCGGACCTGGAAAATTGAATAGCCAATAGCTTGAATTACATAATCTTGTTTTGCTGCAACACAATGGTGACAGCAAGCGGGACAGCGATACGCCAAGATGCCGTGGAAGGCTGAGCGGTTCACATCGCGTGTCATACGGGCCGTGGTGGCCCGGTACGCCATGAAAAAAACAAGAATAATGATACTCCCGTCTTGAACGCGTCACGGCATTGGGCGGCCTCACTGAAAGTGGGGAGGGACTTTCCTGTGGTGACTGCCTAACCAGCAGTACGAGCAAGCTATTGCCCTTGCGTCGGGGAGTAGTGTCGAATAGGCGCATTGAAATAAAATCTGAGGCGGCAAATTCCAGTTGGAGTGCATAAACGCGTACTCGAACATTGGGGTTTGCCGCCGTTTTTTATTGTTAAGAGTATATTTGTCAGGACGGAAAGCTAAAAGTGAAAGCGAGGTTTTGAGTATGCTTGAACATTATCCTGACATTCTCACAACAGATCATCTAATTGAAATTTTAAAAGTGAAAAGTAAAAAAACTGCGATTAAATGGTTAAAGGAAAATTCAGTTTTCTATTTTCGTGTAGGACATGGTTATAAAATCCCGAAGAATAGCTTACAAGATTTTTTTTCGGTGTCCTCTTGTCAAGAGTGCGGATACTCTGAAAGATAGCCTGGCGATTTATAAAAAGATAGCGTAAATTGCAGTTGTCGGCACAGTTTTGAAGACTAAAGGAGGACGAGGCGTGAAAAAAGAATTGGCTTCGGGCCATTTACAAGTGAAAGGCGGAAAATATTATGTTGTTTTGTATCTACCGCAGCCTAATGGGAAGAAGAAGGCCAAATGGATTTCGACGCATTTGGATGAGCGAGGAAACAAAACACGGGCGGAGGAAATGTTGCGGGAGTTACGCCAAAAATACGCAAGAGGAGAGCTTTTACCGCAGGGAAGACAGGTGGCGGGACAAGAGGGGTTGCAGTCTTTGTCTCCGGATATGTTGTTTTCTGACTACCTCTTTCGTTGGGTAGAAAGTACACGCTTAAAGGTCGATTTGAACACATATGGAGAGTATCGCAAGGTTATTCATAATCGAGTAGCACCATATTTTCAAGAAAATGGAATGTTGCTTTCCTCTATGTCGGCGTTCGATTTACAGGATTTTTATGCATGGTATATGTCCGAACGAAAGGTTAAGGCTGCAACGATTCGCAGGATGCATGCAAATATTAGAAAAGCATTAAAAGATGCGGTTAAGCTGAAATTAATTGCATCGAACGTAGCGGCAGATGTGGAACTTCCAAGGAGTGAAAATTTCGTGGCCAATTATTACAATGGTGAAGAATTGAGAGAATTGTTGAACAAAGTGCAGGGGAGCGAGATAGAATTTCCTGTGATGATTGCTGCTTTTTATGGATTGCGGCGAAGCGAGATTGTAGGGCTTAAATGGAGTGCAATCGACTTTGAAGAAAAAATTATCACGGTTAGCCATACTGTTTTAGAGGCACATATTGAGGGGAGACATGTTCTTGTGAAGCAGGACAGGACAAAAACAAAATCCAGTTTTCGTTCACTGCCGCTCGTACCGGAAATAGAACAGATGCTGCGCAGAAAACGGGAACAGCAGCGTATCCAGCAGAGGCTCTGCGGAGCAGAGTACGCCGAAGAAGGTAAAGAATATATTTTTGTGGATGCAATGGGGAATTTGATCAAACCGGAATTCATTACACGGCATTTTTCGGCATTACTAAAAAAAGAGGGCATGAAGAAAATTCGTTTTCATGATCTCCGCCATAGCTGTGCCAGTTTGCTTTTAAAAAATGGCATAGGAATGAAAGAAATACAACTATGGTTGGGGCATTCAAACTTTAACACGACGGCAAATACGTATTCACATCTTGATTATTCCAGTAAATTGCACTCGGCAATGACGATGGAAAAATGCTTGAATTATACGCGTGCGGCGAATGAATGAGAAGAAAAAATAGAAGAAAAAAGAGGTTGGAACGCAAACAGATTAAAAAAACAAAAAGTCTTGACCTGCGAAAAACCGCATAAAATCAAGACTTTTTGCTTGGTGGGAGAGGATGGATTCGAACCATCGAAGCGAAGACGCAACAGATTTACAGTCTGCCCCCATTGGCCACTCGGGAACTCTCCCATATTCAATAAATGGAGCTGGTGGACGGATTCGAACCCCCGACCTGCTGATTACAAATCAGCTGCTCTACCAGCTGAGCTACACCAGCGTGGAAATCGGCTTGCCAGCTTCATATCCTTTATATGCGCCCAAAAGAAGAATCATGGCGCTTAAATATAATATCAATTCCTCCGGCCTTTGTCAAGCCCCTTTTTTACCGGACGGAGAAAACTTTTACGGGAGCGCGGTACGCGCCTTTCCTCTTGCTTTTTTTGCCGCGCGGCTCTAAGATAAAAGAGGAAGAAAAGCGCCGCGCAGATGCGGCACGGCACACAACTGAACAGAGAAAGTGAGAGAACAGGAATGGGACCCTCTAAAGTATATTTTACAGACATGCGTGCGCTGCCGGGCACGAACCTGCAGCAGAAACTCAAGCGGCTGATCCTCAAAGCGGGCATCGGACAGATCGATTTTCAGGATAAATATGCCGCTATCAAAATCCATTTCGGCGAACCGGGCAACCTTTCTTACCTGCGGCCCAATTTTGCAAAGACCGTTGCGGACGCCGTGAAAGAGCTGGGCGGCCGCCCGTTTCTGACAGACTGCAACACGCTGTATGTGGGGCGCCGCAAAAATGCGCTGGACCATATCGAAGCGGCTTATGAAAACGGGTTTTCGCCATTTTCCACCGGCTGCCAGATCATTATTGCAGACGGCCTGAAGGGGACGGATGAGGTGGACGTGCCCGTGCGCGGCGGCGAATACATCCGGGAGGCCCATATCGGCCGCGCCGTGATGGATGCGGATATATTCATTTCGCTGTCCCACTTCAAAGGGCACGAGAGCACGGGCTTCGGCGGCGCCATCAAGAATATCGGCATGGGCTGCGGTTCGCGCGCAGGAAAGATGGACATGCATTGCGCGGGTAAGCCGGACGTGGACAAAAGCGTTTGCCGGGGCTGCGGCGTGTGCATGAAAAACTGCGCGCACGGAGCCATTGCTTTTGATGAAAACCGCAAAGCGGGCATCGACCACAGCAAATGTGTGGGCTGCGGCCGCTGCATCGGTGCATGCAATTTTGACGCCGTATACAACGGCAACGATTCCGCCAACGACGAGCTGAACTGCAAGATGGCCGAGTACGCCAAGGCTGTGGTGGACGGCCGCCCGGCTTTCCATATCAATATCGTCAACCAGGTTTCGCCTTACTGCGACTGCCACGGTGAAAATGACACGGCTATCATTCCGGACGTGGGGATGTTCGCCAGCTTTGACCCTGTGGCGCTGGACGTAGCGTGCGCGGACGCGTGCAACCGCATGCCCGTGATGCCCGGAAGCCTGCTGGACGAAAACCTGCGCGCCTGCGGCGCCCGTGACCATCACGACCATTTTACGAATGTTTCTCCCAATACAGATTGGCGCTCGTGTATGGAGCATGGGGAAAAAATCGGTTTGGGCACACGCAGCTATGAACTGATTACAGTCAAATGAAGAAGCTTTTGAGCGGCGGGGATACCCGCCGCTTTTTTATGCAGAGCTTCTTTCTGCACTTTGTACAGAAAACAGTTTGAATTAGCATGAAAATGTCAGTTTTTATTTAAAATATACAACAAATATCCATTTTTAAGGATAAAAATATATTTTTCATTTTTTGAGTTTATAATCTAATAATGAAAATTTTTACCTTATTATAGAAAAATATGGAAATTTATTTGTTTTATAATTATGAAAAAAAGATATCAAAACAAATGATTTTGTTGACTTTTTACAATTACGATGATAATATCAAACCGTTGCAGGAAGCAGCATAGCTTCCGCTTCTTCACATTTTGCTGCATGGATAATCCATGCGGCGCGGCCTTGCGCAGATGCGCGGGCCCTGCTGCCTGCGGCGGCGGGAGGCCCGGCGGCGCACATGCCGCATTGCAGGAGGTTCCGGCGGCGTGTGGGGAAAAATGCAAATGAAAAGGAGAGAAACGTATGAAAAAAGTACTAGCGATCCTTCTGGCGGCGTGCCTGGCACTTTCTCTGGCGGCATGCGGCGGCAGCGGTTCTTCCGCGCCTGTTTCCACAGCGCCGGATACCTCTGGCTCCGCGCCGGCTTCCGCGCCTGCGGCGGCCGACGGCTCCATCGCCGTTTTCTATTACACGTACAGCGACACATATATTTCCACGGTCCGCACCGCGTTGGACGCGGAGTTGGATAAGCTGGGCGTTGAGTACCAGGACTATGATTCCAACTCTCAGCAGAATACCCAGACCGAGCAGGTTGATACTGCCATCACGAAAGGCGCTACCTGCCTGATTGTGAACATCGTCGAGACAGGCTCCGACGACGCGGCGCAGGGTATCGTGGACAAGGCGAAGGCAGCGGACATCCCCGTGATCTTCTTCAACCGCGAAGTGTCCGACGCCGTGGTGAACAGCTATGAAAAATGTGCGTTCATCGGCACTGACGCGGCCGAGGCCGGCCACATGCAGGGCCAGATGATCGCTGATTATCTGCTGGCGAATTATGACGACGTGGACCTGAACGGTGACGGCACCATCTCCTATGTCATGTTTAAGGGCCAGAACGCCAACCCCGAGGCCGAATACCGCACCCAGTACGCCGTCGAGGACTGCGACGCTGCGCTGGAGGCCGCCGGCAAGCCGGCGCTGACGTTCTATGACGCCAACAACGCCGACAAGTTCCTGGTGGACCGTAACGGCACATGGTCCGCGCAGGCTTCCAACGAGTATATGACGACGATTCTGTCCGAGTACACCGAGGCCAATAACAACATGGTCGAGCTGGTCATCTGCAACAACGACGGCATGGCCGAGGGCGCCATCACAGCGCTCAAGACCGCCGGCTACAACGCCAGCGCGGACAAGGCCATCCCTGTGTTCGGTGTTGACGCCACCGACGCAGCCAAAGAGCTGATCGCCGCCGGCAGCATGGTCGGCAGCATTAAGCAGGACGCCGAAGGCATGGCGGCGGCCATTGCGCTGCTTGCCAAGAACGCCACCAGCGGCGCGGCCCTGATGGACGGCACCGACAGCTACAATGTGGATGATGCCAGTGCCAAGATCCGCATCCCGTACGCCGTTTACACCGGCTGATAGACCCGATCAAGCAAACAGCAGGAAGATAGCTGCCTCTACGGGCGGCTATCTTCCTGCTTGAATCTGAGATTTTACGCGGAGGAGAGGCCGAATGGAGAACAACAACAGCGTTCTGCTCGAAATGAAAAATATCTGCAAGTCCTTCCCCGGCGTCAAGGCGCTCGACAATGTTTCGCTGACGGTAAAGCGCGGCACGGTGCATGCACTGATGGGGGAAAACGGGGCGGGCAAGTCCACCCTGATGAAGTGCCTGTTCGGCATTTACAGCAAGGACAGCGGGCAGATCCTGCTGAATGGGAAGGAAGTCAGCTTCAAAACCTCGAAAGAGGCGCTGGAACACGGCGTCGCCATGGTGCATCAGGAGCTGAACCAGGCACTCAAGCGCAATGTTATGGACAATATCTGGCTCGGCCGCTATCCCACGGTGGGGCCCTTCACGTCCGAAAAAAAGATGCTCGCTGATACGGCGGCGATTTTTGATGATCTGGGCATCCATGTGGACCCGCGCACCATTATGAGCACGATGCCCGTGGCCCAGCGCCAGATGGTGGAGATTGCCAAAGCTGTCTCGTACCATTCCGACGTCATCGTGTTCGACGAGCCCACCTCCTCGCTTACTGAGGAGGAAGTGGAGCACCTGTTCCGCATCATCAATATGCTGCGGGACCGCGGCTGCGGCATCATTTATATTTCCCACAAGATGGAGGAGATCCTGCGTATCTCCGACGAAGTGACCGTCATGCGCGATGGCGCGTGGGTCGCCACAGAGCCGGCGGCGGAAATGACGATGGAGCGCATCATCAAGCTGATGGTGGGCCGTGAGCTGACAAACCGCTTCCCGCCCAAGGACAACGAGATCGGCGGCGTGCTGCTGGAGGTGGAGGGCCTGACGGCCATGTATTCCAAGCTGCGCGATGTTTCCTTCAATGTACATAAGGGCGAGATCGTCGGCCTCGCCGGCTTGGACGGCTCCGGCCGCACCGAGGTGCTGGAAAATATTTTCGGCGTGGCTACCCGCAAAAGCGGAGTCATCCGCCTGCACGGCAAAGAGGTGAAGAACCGCCGTGCCCGCGACGCGATCAAAAACAAGTTCGCGCTGCTCACCGAGGAGCGGCGCGCCACGGGCATCTTTGGCATTTTGGACATTCAGGAGAATACCACTATCTCCAGCTTGAAGAAATATAAGGTAAAGGGCCTGTACCTCAGCAGAAAGAAGATGGAGGAGAGTACGGAGTGGTCCATTCGGGCCATGCGCATCAAAACGCCGTCTCAGGATACGAAGATCCGTTCGCTTTCGGGCGGCAACCAGCAGAAAGTCATCCTGGGCCGGTGGCTTCTGACAGACCCCGAGGTGCTGCTGCTGGACGAGCCCACCCGGGGCATTGACGTAGGTGCAAAGTACGAGATCTATCAGCTCATCATCAACCTCGCCAAAGAGGGCAAGGCCGTTATCATGGTGTCCTCGGAAATGCCGGAGCTTCTGGGCGTGTGCGACCGCATCCTTGTAATGTCCGGCGGGCGGCTCGCCGGAGAAGTGGATGCAAAGGCCACGACGCAGGAAGAGATCATGACGCTTGCCGCCAAATACGCATAAGGAGGAATCACTGTGGGAACGAATGCCAAACTGACCATCAAGCAACGCTTGGAAAACTTCAAAGCCATGGAAAAGGAGGATAAGCGGCGCTGGTGGGGCGAGTTTTTCATTGATAATTCGCTCTATATCTTCCTTATTGCGGCTATCATCGGCATTGCCGTCTATAACCCGAACTTCGTGTCGATGAAATCCATCATCAACATCGTTTCGCTCTCGGCCGCGAATCTGCCCATTGCGCTGGGCATCGCGGGCGCGATCATTCTGACAGGCACCGACCTTTCGGCCGGGCGCGTTGTGGGCCTGACGGCTTGCGTGGCGGCTTCGCTGCTGCAGATGGCGGAGTACCCCAATAAGATGTTCCCGGGCATCGGCACTGTCCCCGTGCCCATCGTCATCTTGGCGGTCATTGCCATCGGCGCGCTGGTGGGCGCTGTCAACGGCTTTTGTACGGCCAAGTTCAATCTGCACCCGTTCATTGTCACGCTGGCCACCCAGCTCATCGTGTACGGCACGCTGCTCATTTACCTGATGCAGGGCAACAACAACGGGCAGTCTATCTCCGGCCTGGATAAAAGTTATACCAATCTCATCACCGGCAGCATCCTTTCGGTGCCGGACGGCAAGGGCAATATGGTCCCCATCCCCAACTTTGTGTGGTATGCCATCGTGATCACCGTCGTGATGTGGTTCGTCTGGAACAAGACGACTTTCGGCAAGAACATGTTCGCCGTAGGCTCCAATCCCGAGGCTGCGAACGTCTCCGGCGTGAACGTCGCCGCCACCACCATTCTGGTGTTCACGCTGGCGGGCGTGATGTACGGCTTCACCGGCTTCATCGAGGGCGCGCGCATCGGCGCGAATACGGCAAACACCGGCTTGAACTATGAGCTGGACGCCATCGCGGCCTGCGTCATCGGCGGCGTCTCGTTCGTCGGCGGCATCGGCAAGATCCGCGGCGTCATCATCGGCGTGGTGCTGCTGCGCATTATCTTCGTGGGCCTCACGTTTATGAGTGTCTCGTCCAATCTGCAGTACATCATCAAGGGCCTGATCATCCTTGTGGCCTGCGCCATCGATATGCGCAAGTATCTGGTACGCAAGTGACCGGAGGGCGCCATGGAAGAAGAACACCGCTCGGAAGGCGCGCTCCGGGACACTGCGCCCGAGCCGCGGTACCGCGGCTCGAACAATATGTACCGCGGCGTGACGATATCCGTGAAGGCGCTGACCGGGGCGATTTTGGCCGGTCTGGCCGCGCTTGCGCTCGCCATCGTGTTTCTTGCGGGCAGCGGCGGATTCACCGTTACGTTTGAAACCGACGGCGGTTCCCAGGTGCCCGCGCAGACCTGCCGCTACGGCGAGCTGGTCCGGCGTCCCGAGGACCCCGTGAAAGAGGGATATGTCTTTGACGGCTGGTATTGGGATGTGGAACGTGAGCACAGACCCTGGGATTTTGCGCAGGATACGGTGGAGGACAGCATGTACCTCTACGCGCGCTGGCAGCCCGTGCCGTAAATGCGGCGCCGCGCCGAATCAAAGCTTAAAGGGCCCTGTACGGTTTTCCGTACAGGGCCGCCGTGTTTTTCCGCCCTTATGCTTTCCTTAGAATTGCGCGTTAGGATACAGCTGCGGAAGCAAAAAGGAGTGGAGAAAACATGAAAAAACAAAATGGAATACGCGCCGTCCTGTGGACGGTCCTCATGCTGGCGGCCGTTCTGACGGGCTGCTGTGCCGATGGAGAGGACGCCTGCACGCTGGACCCGGCGGACCCGGCACGCTTTACCTGCGGCGGGGTGGAATATATTACGCTGCGGGAGGCTGTGCCGCGTGATGCAGTGGGGCGCAAGCTGGGCGATATCCAGACACTGGCGACGGTGGACGGGGAAGGGCGCGTCGTGGATACCTGCGGTGTGACGCTTTCCTTCTCTGCTTTGGCCCGGCTGGAGGAAAGGCTGCCGGAGGGCGGGCGCACCGTGCAGGTGCTGAACGTATGGGCGCTGCCCGGCACGACAGACGGCGCTGTGGCCGTGATGGTGGACGGCACATTCCGCCGCGCAGTACCCGCGGATGTACTGCCGCCGGAAGCGGAGGTCCTCAGCTTTGCACGGCAGGCCGGGGGATACGGGGAGGCCTTTGCGGTGATGCCGGAGGACTGCCGCAGGCTCACTTGCGGAGAGACAGTCTACCTTGTCACAGATACACCCGTTGCGCCGGAGGCGCAGGGCGCATATCTGGGCGTGCTTGCCCGCTCCTGCGTGTTCGATGCGGATACCGGGCGGGAACTGACGCGCGCGGAGCTGGAGCATATCGAACCGGTGCCGGGGCCGCTTTCCGCCCAGCGGCGGGAGAGCCGCGTGTACGGCGCGGTGTACGCGCTGGAGGGAACGGACAGCGGATCGGCTGTGGCGGTAGAGGTGGACGGCGCATTGCTGCGGGCCGAAGCGGAGCGGCGCGCGCCGGGCGCGTCCTGACGCTGCCATCCGGGCGGCCCTTTGCCGCATCCCTGCCGGAGGGCTGGCGCAAAAAAAGGCGCTCTCAACAGCCGGAATGGCTGCGGAGCGCCTTTTTTGTTTTTCCGTGGGCCTATTTCCGTACAGGCGCAGGCCCGGTGCTCTCCCGGACGATCAGCTGCGGACGCAGCAGCACCTTGCTTACGGCAACACCGTTCATCAGACTGTCCAGCAGGCTGAACGCACTTTTGCCCAGCGCCAGCCTGTCCTGCCGGATGGTGGTAAGGGGCGGTTCGCAGCCGGCGGCCAGCGGAAGGTCGTCGTAGCCCATCACGCTCACGTCCCCGGGCACGCGCAGGCCCAGACGCCGCAGCTCGGCCAGCACCCCCCGGGCGATGCCGTCGCTGGCGCACAGGATGGCTGTCGCGCCCTGTGCAAGAAAATGCGGCACGTATTCGCGCGCACAGTTTTGTTCATAATACCCATAGGCCATCATCCGTTCGTCGGCGGAAAGCCCGCACAGCCAGGTGGCGTGCAGGAAAGCCAGCCGCCTTTCCTCAGACACCATTGAATCCCGCGTGCCGTTCAAAAAGGCGATTTTCCGGTGTCCCAATCCGGCCAGATGCCGCACGCCGAGCTCCACGCCCTCCCAACTGTCGGTGCCCACATATCCGACGCTGGCGTTGGGAACGCAGTTGTCCAGCAGCACTGTGGGCGTGCCAGTGCCGGCCAGCGCACGCATGTATGCATCCTGCGGCGTCAGGCCGAGAATGAAGGCGCCGCCGTATCCGCCCTCCAGCAGCAGGCTGCCGTATTTGGTGCGCGCCTGCGCCTCGGGCGTGGTGGGCAGCACATCCACGGCCCATCCCCGTGCCGCGGCCGCCAGCCGGAACCCGGCCACGATCTCGTACCCGAACTGGCCGATGTTGGCGTATTCCATATTTTCCACCAGCACACACACCTTGGGCTGTGCCTGCCTGCGGGCACGCTTGGCCGCATAGCCCATTTCCACCGCCGTGTCCAGCACAAGCTGGCGGGTCTCTGCGCTCACGTCCGGCGCGCCGTTCAATCCTTTTGAAACCGTGCTCACCGCGATTCCCAGCCGTTGGGCAATGTCTCGGATCGTCACCAAGCGCTGCGCCTCCCTTCGTTGTCCGATATCCTGTTTAGTATAACCCGCACCGCCGCTCTTTGCAATGGGAGAGAAAGAATATTTTATTGAAATATCACAAAATACGCCTTGACGAAATCCGTATCCAATGCTAACATGGTGGTGTTCTACGAAAATTTGCGAAAATAAATTGCTTTTATCCCGCGGCGGCGGTTCAGGAAAGGAGTTTTTCCATGAAAAGAGATATTCAGATACTGACGGGGCAGGTGCTTGCGGCCGACTGCCGGAAAACCATTGCCCAGGCTACGCCCCGTGAGCTGTACAACGCGGTGTCCAAAGCAGCGCTGGACCTCGCTGCGGACGCATGGAAGCGCGCGCCGGGCAAGCGCGTGGCGTACCTTTCGGCGGAGTTTCTTGTGGGACGCCTCGTTTACGCCAATCTGCTGAACATGGGCCGCCTGGGCGAGGTGCAGCAGATGCTGCTGGACGCGGGTGTGGATGCGAACGTGTTTGAAGAGATCGAGGACGCGGCGCTGGGCAACGGCGGCCTGGGCCGCCTGGCCGCGTGCTTTTTGGATTCCGCCGCCACGCAGGGCGTGCCGCTGGACGGCTACGGCATCCGGTACCAGTACGGCCTGTTCAGGCAGTATTTTGAGGATGGCTTCCAGAAAGAGACCGCCGATGACTGGCAGCGCTTTGGAGATCCATGGAGCGTTCGCCGGGAGGAGGATGCCGTCACTGTGCAGTTCGGCGGGCAGGCCGTGCGCGCCGTGCCTTACGACACGCCTGTCATCGGCTACGGAATGAAAACCGTCAATACACTGCGTCTGTGGCAGGCCGAGCCGTTCCAGGCATTCGATTTCAATTTGTTCAACGCCCAGAAATATGCCGCCGCCGTGCGCGAGCGGGACGCCGCCGAAGATATCAGCCGTGTGCTGTACCCCAACGACGACACCGACGCAGGCAAGCGCCTGCGCCTCAAGCAGCAGTATTTCTTCTCCAGCGCGTCGCTGCAGGACATGGTGCGTGCTTACCGCGCGGCCCATGGCGGGGATTTCACCCATTTTGCCGACGCATACGCGGTACAGCTCAACGATACCCACCCCACAGTGGCCATTCCCGAGCTGCTGCGCCTGTTGGTGGAAGAGGCGGGCATGCGTTTTGCCGACGCAGTACAGGTGGCCCACGATACCTTTGCCTACACCAACCACACCATTATGCCCGAGGCGCTGGAAAAATGGGATCAGAAGCTGTTCCGCGGCGTGCTGCCCCGGGTGTATCCGTATGTGAAAAAGCTGGACGCGCTGCTGCGCCGCACGCTGGAGCAGAGGGGCGTGCCCATGGGCGAGGTGTCCCGCTATGCCATCCTGGAGGACGGCATGGTGCATATGGCGCGTATGGCCATCTTTGCCACCCACTCCACCAACGGTGTGGCGCGCCTGCACACTGAGATATTGAAGGACACCGCTCTGCACGAATGGTACGAGCTGTATCCCGAGCGGTTCAACAACAAGACCAACGGCGTTACCCAACGGCGCTGGCTGGCGCTGGCAAACCCGGAACTGGCGGCGCTGCTGCACGACGCTGTGGGCGACGGCTGGCTGACAGACCTCTCCCAGCTCAAGCGGCTGGAACCCTGCGCGGACGACCCTGCATTTCTGGCGCGTTTCATGGACGTCAAGCGGGAGAAAAAACGGCAGCTCGCGGCGTATGTGGAAAAGCACGAGGGCGTGCGGCTTCGCGCAGACTTCCTGCTGGATGTGCAGGTAAAGCGCCTGCATGAGTATAAGCGCCAGCTTCTGAACGCTTTTTCCATTCTGGACACATACTACGGCCTGAAGGAGGGGCGCATCTCCCGCGCGGATTTCGCGCCCACCGTCTACCTGTTCGGAGCAAAAGCCGCGCCGGGCTATGTGCGGGCCAAGGGCATCATCAAGTATATCAACGAGCTGGCGGAACTGGTGAACGGCGATGCGGACGTGAACGGCCTGATGCAGGTGGTGTTTGTCCAGAACTACAACGTCAGCTATGCGGAAAAGATCATCCCGGCGGCGGATGTGTCCGAACAGATCTCCACGGCCGGCACGGAGGCGTCCGGCACCAGCAACATGAAGTTCATGCTGAACGGCGCGGTGACGCTGGGCACACTGGATGGCGCAAACATCGAGATTGCAGAGCAGGCCGGCGCGGAGAACGAATATATCTTCGGCGCCCGCGCCGATGAGATCGCGCGTCTGCAGGAGGACGGCTACGACCCGAACGCCGTCCTCGCGGCGGAGCCGCGCGCAAAGCGCGTGGTGGAAAGCCTGGTGGACGGCACATTTTCCGACGGCGGCACAGGTATGTTCCGCGAACTGTATGCCTCCCTCACCGAAGGCGCAAGCTGGCACAAGCCCGACCACTATTTCCTGATGCGGGATTTTATCGAGTACTGCGACGCGCGCCTGGCTGTCAACCGGGACTATCGCGACGCGCGGGCTTTCGCGGCAAAGTGTGTGCGCAATGTGGCAAACGCGGGCGTGTTTTCGTCCGACCGTACGATTCTGGAATATGCGCGGGACATCTGGCACGTGTAAACGCATGGGATAAAGCAAAACGGCATGGAGCAAAAGTTCCATGCCGTTTTTTTATGCCTTCAGCATCCGCCAGAGCGTGGTGCGGCTGATGCCGAGGCTCTGCGCCGCACGGCTTTGGTTGTCGCCGCTTTTTTCCAGTACCATTCGGACGATCTCCCGCTCGATGAGGGCCAGCGGCTGGGAGAGGTCGAGAGAGGCGGCGGGGGAGGCCGCCGTATCCGCGTCGGCGGGCGCAAGGGAAAGCTCCGCCTGCAGGGCGGCCTGAACGTCCGACAGCCGGATTTGTGCATCCGTGCACAGTTCCGTCAGCCGTTCCATCACGCGGTGGAACTGCAGATAGTTCTGCGTCCACGGATACTGGCGCAGCAGCGTAAGCGCATCCGCGTCGATGCCGCGCCACTGCCTGCCGGTGTCTATCGTATGGCGGTCCAGATACAGGCTGAACGCGGTTTCCACCTGCGCGGGTTGGGCGTGCAGGGAGGAAAGGCAGAGGGGAAAGCAAGACAGGCGGTTGATGAATTCCATTGCCGCTCCGCTGATGCGCCCGTCACCGGCTTCCACACGCGAAAAAATCAGCTGGTTGTGCTTCGCGGTCTGTCCCTCCAGCAGAAAGGCCAGAAGCTGGCGCCACTGCGTATCGTCCAACGCGTTCAGGTTTTGGAAATACAGCGTGTTTTCCGTATCGCAAAGCGGAGAGCTGTGGTGTCCCAGCAGATAATTCCAGGTTTTACGGCTCAGCAGGTTACAGTCGATCTGAATAAAAGGGTGGCTGCGACGCGCGCTGCGCAGGTAGATTGTGCGCGCCAGATATTCCTTCCCTGTTCCGGCGGCGCCGAACAGAAACACCGGTGCGCGTCCTGCCGCCGCCTGCAGGATGCTTTGATGATATTGGGCGGTGAGGCCGGTGATGTTATAGATACCGGCGGAGCACGCCTCCTCCAATTGGCTGCAGTTATAGTAGCTGATGCCGTATTTGTCCCCGGCGACAGGGGGTGTGGAAGCGAGAAAATAAAAGGCGGTATAGGCCTCTCCGTCGGAGGGAAGCTGCATCGCTTCAATGTTGTACAGCAGCCCGCGGAACTGCTGCATGACCTTGATGCGTCCCGCGGCGGCCACGCTCTCGATTTTTTCGCGCAGCATGTCCAGCAGCTCTGCGGAGGCGTCCTCCAGCGTGGAAAAAACCAGCTTGCCCGCACGGGTGAATACTACGGTCTGGCTGGTGCGTTTGTGCAGGAGCTGGCGCAGGAACTGGTTTTCGCTGCGCAGCTGGCGGTTGGCGCTGCAGAAAAAAACAGCCTGGTCGAACGCGGCGCGGATGCTTTCGGCGCTGGAGGTGATAAGGAAAGCGTTGACGTCCATCTCCTTGGCGGCGGTGTAGGTGACCATATCGCACAGGACCGAGGCATATTCCTCCCGCCGCAGGTATTGCAGCGTGGTAACGGCCTGGCTGGAGGATTGTATGGTAAATACGTCCAACTGGTATGGCAGCAGCGTCCGCAGGATGCCCATATCCTGTGTGATGTTGGAATATCCCACAATGGCCACTCGCCCCTCGTGAATGTTGGCGCGCTGAAGCGTGCACAGGACATCGTACACGGTGGTGCCGATCTCGATGACCGGCAGCGAAACGGATTGTTTCAGCAGTCTGGCCGTGCCGCCCCGGGAGATGATCACATCAAAATTTGCGTGGAAGCCTTTCTGCGCGAGCTCCAGCCCTTTGGCCAGATCGCCCACGCTGATGGTCAGCTCCAGGCCGTCGTATTCTTTCGCGGTCTCTGTTAAAAGCGGCACCATCCCGGGATAGGGCGAGATCGCCAGTACTTTGATGGATGGCATTTTCTTTCATCTCTCTTTTGTTTAAAAATGAAACACATTTTTGCTTTATTATAGCGAATTCACAAAGAAAACACAACAAATTTTCTTAAGTGTTTCATAATAAAACGATTTGCGAAGGGATTCTGCATACCAGCATAAAAAATACGCCTGTATAATGAAAATGACGAAAGGTCCGCCGGACAGGGATAAGAGGAGAGCCTATGATACATTTATTTGTAATTGCGGATGATTTTACAGGCGCGCTGGATACAGGCGTACAGTTTGCCTCCTATGGAGCGGCCACGAAGGTCGTTGTGGGGACAGGCCTGCAGGCACTGGAGGCAGACGCGCAAACACAGGTGCTCGTGGTGGATGCCGAGACACGCCACCTTCCGGCGGCGCAGGCATATGATACGGTCTACCGCCTGGTGCGCTGGGCAAAGGAAAAAAAGATCGGATGCATCTATAAAAAGACAGATTCCGCGCTGCGCGGGAATATCGGGGCAGAGCTTTCCGCCGCGCTGGCAGCGGATGGAGGCGAAAGGCTCCATTTCGTGCCCGCCTTCCCGAATCTGGACCGCGTCACCCGCGGCGGCGTACACTACATCGGCGGCGTGCCCGTTGCCCAAAGTGTGTTTGGAAAGGACCCCTTTGAGCCGGTGACGCATTCCCGTGTGGAGGATATTCTGCATGAACAGACGGATACACTGTGCGCCTATATCCCCGGCGGCGGTTCCGCAGAGGGCAAAGCAGGCGTGCTGGTCTATGAAGCTCAGACGAACCGGGATATGGCACAGATCGCCGACCGGCTGGCGGCCCGGAGCGAGACCGGACTGCTGGCCGGCTGCGCGGGCTTTGCATCCGTGCTGCCGCGGCTGTTGCAGCTGTCCTGCCGGGACACCGCGCCGCTGCCGCTCTGCGGCCGTCTGCTCGCGGTCTGCGGCAGCATCAACCCGGTCTCGCTGGAGCAGTGCGCGCAGGCCGAGGCGCAGGGAGCGCCCCGCTTCAGCCTCACGCCGGAGCAGAAGCTCTCGCGGGACTGGGCGGCCGGCGCGCAGGCGGGCGAAATGCTGGGAGCTGTGTTACGGGCCTGTTCGCAGGAGCCGGTGGTGGTGCTGGACACAGGCGGCGCGGTGGAGAACGCGGGCGCGGACAAAACCGCAGACCGCATCCAGATCGCCAATACGCTGGGCGCGCTGCTCAAGCGTCTGCTGGACGACGGGCTGGAGAGCACGGTGCTGATCATGGGCGGTGATTGTCTTTTGGGCCTGATGCGCCAGCTGGATGTAACGGAGATCATGCCTCTGTGCGAAGTCGCGCCGGGCGTGGTGCTGTCGCAGTTCACCTATGGCGGACGGCAATGGAACCTTGTTTCCAAATCCGGTGGGTTTGGAGCAAAGACACTGTTTTATGACCTGCAAAACATTCTGGAACGATGGAAAAAGGAACTGCCCGCGGTGTGACGGGGCATGCAGCCTTTCGGACAGGAAAAAAGGAGAAGATAAAATGCGTATCGCCTGGGAAGGACGGGAGCTGTACTGCCATATCTCAACAAAAGCAGGCTTTGACCCGGTGAAAACACTTTATGTCTGCGCTCCGGGCGCGGATGCGGCAAGCTATGAAGCCGCCGCACGTTTTGCGCAGGCATCCGGCTGGCGGGAAATCGCAGAGCAGGACGGGGCGGTGCTGGTGCTCCCCATCGTACCGCACGGCTGGCGGGCGGAGGACGCGGGGCTGCTGATGGAGATCTACCGCGGCACGCGCGGCAGCTTTCCGACCCAAAGCGGGAAAAGCCTGTATGGGCGCGGCGGCTATTTGTGGTGTTGGGAAACACTGATCTATGCGGTGGGATATGAGGACGGCGCCTCTTTCCTGGGCGACGCCTCGGCTGCCTGTCCAAGCTTTTTTGCTGCGGCGGCGCTCGTGGGCGGCGTGCCGCAGGATTATACGCCCGGGGAGCGTCCTTCCAGCCACTGGCTCGTGGAAAATGTGAGCGCGGATTATAAAACCCTGAACCGGGAGCTGCCCGTCTGCCTCTGGCTGATGGTGCGTGAACGGCAGGAGGCGGACGCGGCTGTCCGCTATTTCAACCGGAGCAACGGCGCGCAGGGGCCGGGCTGTGAAGAAATGTTCGATGATATTTCCGCGACGGTCTACCGGGCGCCGGATGGCGGAGCGGCGCAGGTACGGATTTCGACCGGAACCTTCGGCCCGGAGCCTGCGCTGGCGCGCACGGTTTTTTCACAGCTTTTTGAACGCGTCATCCGCTGGAAAAACGGCCCGGATGGAAAGCTGACGCCTTTCATGAGCCGTGCGGACTTTTATGCGTCCCCGCGCTTTGCGCTGGATTCTGTTGTGTACGGGGGCCGCAGCTACGGCTTTTTCGTTCATGTGCCGGAAGGGCTGACGGCGGAGCAGGCCAGGGGCCTGCCGCTGGTGTTCAGCGTACATGGCCGGGGCGAACCGGCCTGGATGTTCGCGGAGAAAAACGGCTGGGACAGGCTGGCGGACGAGACCGGCGCGTTTCTGCTGGCCGTGCCGGACTCTCCGGAAAACATCTGGTTTCTGGAACGCGACGGCGGTGTATTCGCCCGGATGATCGACAGGCTCCACAGCCGTTACGGCATCGACCGGGAGCGCGTTTATCTGACGGGCTTTTCCAACGGAGGCATGATGACACGGGAGGCGGGCACGCGGTATCCGCAGCTTTTCGCGGCTTTATCACCCTGGAATGCACCGCCTGCCGAGACCTGGCCCGGCTTTGCGGAAGGCGGGTGGCAGATGCCGTGCTTCATCTATCTGGGTGACAACGACCCCGTCGCGCGGGGCACGGAAGAACCGCTGCTGGAGCAGATGCTCCGGGCAAACTGTTGTGCGGCTGTGCGGACGGCCGGGGGCTTTGTGCCGGATGCGATATACAACGGCGAAAACCATTACACTGCCGCGCGTGGGTATACCGAGGGCGAACGCTTTGGCACAGCGGTCTACCGGGACGCGCAGGGCGTACCGCGCGTATGTGTGACAGTGATGAAAAATATGCCCCACGGAGCAATCCACGATGAGAGCCGGGCGGCATGGGAATTTATGAGACGGTATCGGAGGCCGGGAAACGGAAAGGCTGTGGAAACGGTGCCGCATACAGAGAGCACAGAAACAGAATGCGCAAAACAAAAGGAGGAGCGACTGAAGTGAACGATACGATGAACGAGATCACAGCATTTTCTCCCTTCGGAGGACGTCTGGTGCTGGAGGAGGTCAAAGGTGCGCAGGAACGCGCGAATGTGCCGGAGAACAGCATCGAGACGAAGGCGGGCGATGACCGCAGCATGTACGTCTATGTGCCGGCTTCCGGCTGCCCGGACGCGAAACAGACGCAGGTCGTCATGTTTCTGCGGGATGGCGCGGACGAAGCCTCCGCCCAGGCGGCCATGCAGGAATATGGTTTGGATGCGCTGGCGGAAAAGGAGCATTTTGTGCTGGCCTTCCCCAATCCGCGGCAAAGCGGCTGGAGCGAAAGGGACGCGGAAGACATGGACTATCTCTCCCGCTGCTTTATGGCCCTGCCGCAGGGCAAGGGAAAGGTCGGCGGGTTCATCGGAATGATCTTCTATATCGGCGGTTCTCCGTCAGCCGGCGCACTGCTGCTTGCGATGAGCGCGCGAAGGCCCCTGAATGTGGCGGGCGTGCTGCTCTCGGAGCTCCCTGCGGATTACAGCATCCCGCAGGACGGCGTGAACGCGCCGCAGGTGGCTTATCTCTGCGGCGGAGCCGCCCGCGCCGCAGATTATTTTGGAAAGGTGAACGGAGTGACGGGAGCGGACGCCCGGCCGCTGGAGCACGCGGTGCTTTACACCAGCCCCGTAAACCCAAATGTGCGGCACATCGTGTCCGAGCTGCCGTTCAGCGCGCAGGAAGCGGTCCGTGCATGGGACATGCTGTTCTGCAAAGCGAGGCGCTGGTCCAACGACACCTATGGGACATATCAAAAGCGCACGGATTTTACGGCCCGCGGCTTTGTGGCACACGTCAACGACCCGGGCCTCGGCGTGAACGAAGGCTTTGCCCATACCTGGTACGAATATGTACCGCCCCGTCTGCGCGGCAGCAAAGAAAAAGCGCCGCTGGTGTTTTATTTTCACGGCATCGGCTGCGTGCCGCTGTACGGCGCGGAGCAGAGCGGCTGGCACGATATCGCCGACAGGGAAAACTTTATCGTCGTATATCCCAAGCCCGCCCGCAACAAGGCGTGGAACATCTGGGATGAGCCGGGCATGCCCAGCGACCAGGCCTTTGTGCTGGCGCTGCTGGAGCATATGAAGCGGACCTATGCCATTGATGAAAGCCGCGTGTACATCTCCGGTTTTTCCATGGGCGGCATGATGACCAACGCTCTGGCATGTGCATATCCCGAGCTGTTTGCGGCGGCAGCCCCTTGCAACGGATTCAATTCCGGCTATCTGGTCCCGGCGTCGGAAATGTGGACGATGCTGCGGAAAATGCCCACCGGCCGCGGTTTGCCGGACGGCCCTTCCGAACCGGTCACCCGTACACGTGTACGGGCGGATGCGAAAAAGGCTGCCTTTGCCTACCGTATGCCCCTCATCCAGAGTTCGGGCCTGCTGGACGGCACATGGCCCGCCGCGCAGGACGATCCCTTCAAGCGGTTGGCTTCTTTTGATTACTGGAAAACGTACAACAATATTCCCCTCACGCCTTACGAGCCTGCCGCCGCGTGTGAATCCGGCCTGACGGCCGACGAGACATTTTATGACTGTGCGGACGGGCGCTTCCTTCACCACCGTTGGTTCAGCCGCGATGAAGGAAAGCCCGCGCTGTTTGAAGTTGTGCTCGCAAAGCGTATGCCCCACGCGCTGGACCTGCGCCAGTTGGAGCTTGCCTGGCAGTTTATGAAAAGGTTCTCACGCGGGAAGGACGGTTCTCTGCACATCGACCCGTAACGCGCCCGCTGCGAAACGGCCGGACGCTTTGAGACCACAGCAGATGGGAGGAATGGAAAAGAAAAGACGGGAGTGGAAAATGGTATCTGCATATTGGAAAACACGGCAAAAGCGAATAGAATGAAGGAGTGAATCACAAATGACAATTCAAATGATCATTACATTGGCAATCGTGATCGGCATGATCGTCATGATCATGTCGGACAAATTTGCCTTCGGCGCACCGCCGCTGATCGCCTGCGTTCTTCTGGTACTGACGGGCTGCGCCACCATGTCCGAGGCCTTTGCGGGCTTTGTGGACAAAAATGTCATCATGATCGCCGGCTTTATGGTGGTCATGGCGGCGTTGGAAAAAACCAGCCTCATCGACAAGGTCAAGGCAACGATGTTCAATATGGCCAGCAAGGGCGGATATCGCAACTACATCCTGTTGCTGATCGTTGTCATGCTGGGTGCCAGCGTGATGAGCGGTACAGGCTATTATGTATTGGTGCTGAGCTTGGTATCCACTATCCCCTACAATAAAAATCTGCCTATTTCAAAAATCTTTATGCCCTTGGGCTATGCCACTTACAACCCCATCGTACCTGTGAATATGGCGTTTTACGTGGGCTTGGTGGCCTCTCTGCTGGAGAGTTCCGGCGTCACAGGCACCGCAGTGCCGCTGCTGGTATATTCCGGCATCAAGCTTGTCAGTTCTATCGCGTTTTTGGTGTGGGCGGTTATCGGTTACCGCTTCCTGCCGGACCACCCCATTGCCGAAGCGGGCGCGCAGGCTTCCGAACAAAAGTCAGAGGGCGAAAAGCTGTCCAGGTGGAAAGAAATCGTTGTGTATATTGCTTTCGTGGTCAACTTCGTAGCCATGATCTTCCTGGATAAGCTGGGGGAGCCGGGCTATGCCATCCCCGGTGTCATTGCCGCCGTACTGTTCGTTTTGGGCATCCTCAATTTCAAGGAAGTGCGCAACAATATTGCCTCTCCGCTGATTCTTATGATGGCCGGCGTCATCGGCGTGGCCGGCGCCCTGGCGAACTCCGGCTTCACCGCCATGGTGGGTGACGCGGTGGCCGGCGCTTTGGGTACCAGTGTCAGCCCATTTGTCATCGTATTGGTGTTCACACTGCTCACCAGCCTGAGCGCTACGTTCACGGGCGCCAGCTTCGGTTCCCTGTTCGTATTTGCGCCCATCGCCATCTCCGCTTGCGTCAGCATGGGGTTGGATCCTACGGCTGTGGCTGTGGCTTGTGTCACCGCCGCTTGGATCAACTGGATCATGCCCATCGACGGTATGCCTGCTATGATTCTTGGCATGGGCAAATACAAGCTGGTTGATTTCTGGAAGTTCACTCTGCCGTTGTACGTCATCCAGATTCTGGTGCTGTGCGGGGCCTGCGTGATTGTATTCCCCATGTAGTAATAACCTGCGGTCGGCGGCGGAACATGCCGCCGGCCCTTTTCGGAGAGAGATGATACGCCATGAATACACTGAGTAATTTGAAGATGCCGCGCGCCGTCTGCTGCGGCGAGGGCGCGCTGAAAAAGATGCCGGAGATCCTTCAGGCGGCGTCTGTGAAAAAAGCGGCTGTCTTTACAGACAAGGGGATCCGCAGCGCCGGCCTGCTGGACCCCGTGCTGGAGCAGCTTCAAAAGTCGCAGGCGGCATTCTGTGTGCTGGATGACCTGCCGCCGGAGCCGAGCTGCGGCCAGGTCCAGAAGCTGGTGGATGCCTGCCGGGCCGAGGGCGCGGATATGATTCTGGCCGTGGGCGGCGGCAGCGTGATGGATACCGCCAAGCTGGCCGGTGTGCTTTTGGACGGCAGCTCGACCGTGCACGACCTGCTGGAAGCGCCCGGCCGCGCAAAAAAATGCTGTCCCACGCTGATGATCCCCACAACGGCGGGCACGGGCAGCGAAGCCACGCCCAATGCTATCGTAGCCGTGCCGGAGCAGGAGCTGAAGGTGGGCATCGTCAGCGACGCGATGATCGCAGACAATGTTCTGCTGGATCCGCTAATGATCAAAAATCTGCCCCGGAAAATTGCGGCGGCCACAGGTGTGGACGCTTTGGCGCACGCCATCGAATGTTACACAAGCAATAAGGCAAATCCCATCAGCGATACTTTTGCGCTGGAAGCGCTGGATATGATTTTGAACAACATCCTGCCTGCGTGCGACAGTGCGGACGCGGTATCGCAAAAATCAGCCATGCAGCTCGCAAGCTTTTACGCGGGCGTGGCTATCACTGCCAGCGGCACAACGGCCGTCCATGCGCTCAGCTACCCTCTGGGCGGAAAATATCATATCGCCCACGGCGTATCCAACGCCATTCTGCTTGCGCCTGTGATGCGCTTCAACGCGCCTGCCTGTCCGGAACGCTTCGCCGCCGCGTATGACCGTTGCGTACATGGAGAAAAAACCTGCGTGACGCAGGAGGAAAAAACGGAGTTTATGCTGCGTTGGCTGGAGAAGATCGTCCGGTATCTGGAGATACCCACAAGCCTTTCGGCATTCGGTGTGCCTGCGTCGGATCTGGAGACACTGGTGGCGGCCGGCATGCAGGTGACACGGCTTCTGAACAACAATCTGCGCCCGGTGACGGCGGACGACGCCCGCGCGCTGTACCGCCGGATCCTCTGACATCGGAAAGGACGGAAAAACATGAATAGAATCGAGATCAAGGGCATCATCCCGCCCATCATTACGCCGATGCACGCGGATGAAAGTATCAATACCGCCGAGCTGCGCCGCCAGGTGGACCGCCAGATCGAAAACGGCGTGCATGCGCTGTTCTGCTTTGGCACCAACGGCGAGGGATATATTCTGGACGGCAGGGAAAAACAGCTCGTGCTGGAGACGGTCATTGAGCAGGCGAACGGACGCGTGCCGGTGTACGCGGGCACAGGCTGCGTTTCCACACGGGAGACCATTGCACAGTCCCGCATGGCCAGAGACGCGGGAGCGGATGTACTGAGTATTATTACGCCCAGCTTTGCGGCGGCCAGCCAACAGGAGCTGTACGACCACTACCGTGCCGTGGCTGAAGCCGTGGATATTCCCATCGTGCTGTACAATATCCCGGCACGTACAGGAAATGCTCTTGCGCCCGAGACGGTGGCACGCCTTTCCCGGATCGAAAACATCGTCGGTGCAAAGGATTCCTCGGGAAACTGGGATAATATGAAAGCTTATCTGGATGGCACCCGGGGCAGCGGCTTTGCAGTGCTTTCCGGCAACGACGGCCTGATCTTGGACTGCCTGAAGAACGGTGGCCGGGGCGGCGTGGCGGGCTGTGCCAATGTTTACCCCCGCACCATGGCGTCTATTTATGATTGTTTTGCCGCGGGCGATTTGGAAAAAGCGCAGGAATATCAGGCGAGCATCGCGTCCTTCCGCGCATGCTTCAAATACGGCAACCCGAATACGGTCGTCAAAACAGCCGTGGCGCTGCTGGGCTACGACGTGGGAAAATGCCGCGCACCGTTCAACCAGCTCCCGGAAGAAGGCGTTGCCGCGCTGCGGCAGGTGCTTCGTGAGAATGCGGAAAAGGGGATGCACTGACCCATGAACAACACGGAAATAAGGCGGCCGGTCATCGGCATCACGATGGGCGACCCCGCGGGCAACGGGCCGGAGCTGTGTGTGCAGGCCCTGCTCCACAAAGCGATCTATGAGGAATGCCGGCCGCTTATCGTGGGGGATGCAAACGTTATTGAAAAAGCGGCTGTGCTGCTGGGCCATCCGGAGCTGACCGTGCACCGCGTGGACAGCGTGGAGCAGGCGGCTTTCACCTGGGGGATCATCGACGTTTACCATCTGGACCTTGTGGACCTGGCGCGGTTTGAATACGGAAAAGTGTCCGCGATGTGCGGGCGCGCGGCGTTTGAGTGCGTGCGGAAAGTCATTGAACTGGCAATGGACGACGAGGTAGATGCCACCTGCACCAACGCTCTGAACAAAGAGGCCATGAACTTGGCTCTCGCGCCCGAGGGCATGCACTTTGACGGCCATACGGAAATCTATGCCCACTATACTCACACCGAGAAATATACGATGCTGCTGGCGCACCACGATCTGCGTGTGGTACATGTTTCCACGCATTGCTCGCTGCGGGAAGCGTGCGGCCGTGTGAAAAAGCAGCGTGTACTGGATGTCATTCATATCGCGGACAGCGCATGCAGAAGCTTCGGAATCCCGCGCCCGCGAATCGCCGTGGCAGGGCTCAACCCTCATGCGGGAGAAAACGGCCTGTTCGGCAGGGAGGAGCTGGACGAGATTATCCCGGCGATCCGTGCCGCGCAGGACGAGGGACTGTGTGTGGACGGCCCTGTGCCGCCGGACAGTTTATTTCCCAAGGCGCTGGGCGGCTGGTATGACATCGTTGTGGCCATGTACCACGACCAGGGGCACATTCCGCTCAAAACCGTCGGCTTTGTATATGACAGGGAAAAACAGGCGTGGAAGGCTGTCGAAGGAGTAAACATTACACTGGGGCTGCCCATCATACGTACCTCGGTGGACCACGGAACGGGTTTCGACCAGGCAGGCAAAGGCACTTCGAATGAATTGAGCCTGCTCAACGCCATTCAATATGCCGTCACGATGGCCCGTAACCGCAACATCAAAGAGTGAGGGGAAGAAAACCATGAAATATCCATGTTTGCCCGGCCTGACACCGGACGGCACCGTTTATCAGAATTCTGCAATGGGAACGGTGGAGGCCATGCTGCCCCCCGGGCCCTGGGCTACGGCGCATGCGCCCGCCTTGCTGGAAACTCCGGACGGCAGTTTGCTGTGCGCCTGGTTTGCCGGCAGCTTTGAAGGCAGCGGCGATGTGAGCATCGTTTGCGCCCGCCTGCCCAAAGGAGCCGCACGATGGGAAGCTCCAGTACAGGTGTCCCATGATGAAAAACGCAGTGAGCAGAATCCCTCGCTGTTTCTCGCGCCGGACGGCGCTGTATGGGCGGTTTATACAGCCCAGCTGGACCGTGTGCCCGGCAAGGATAATATGCAGTTCACGTCTGTCATCCGCCGGCAGAAAAGTACGGACGGCGGCCGCACCTGGGGCGAACCGGATGTGCTGTTTGCCCGGGAGGGAAGCTTCTGCCGCCAGCCCATCCAGGTGCTTGCAAGTGGACGCTGGATATTCGCAAACTGGCTGTGCAGCGACAGCGCATCCGGTCTGGCCGGAGACCCGACGGCGTTTCAGATCTCCGACGATCAAGGCTGTACCTGGCGCACTGTAGAGATGCCGGGCAGCAACGGCCGTGTACATGCCAATGTGGTGGAGCTTGCGCCGGGACGTCTCGCGGCGTTCATGCGGAGCCGTGCGGCAGATTTCATTTATCGCAGTGAATCGCTGGACGACGGCAATACGTGGAGCGAACCGGTGCCCACGGTCCTGCCCAATAACAACTCAAGCATCAGCGCCGTCAGGCTGCAAAGTGGACGCATTGCCGTTGCCTATAACCCCACCCATACGCCTGCGCCGCAGCCAGGTGTGGCAGCCTGGCCCGGCCTTCGCTGCCCGGTTGCGGTGGCCCTCAGCGAGGACGGCGGCCTTACATGGCCGATGATTCGCCATATGGAGCTGGGAGAGGGTTTTGTAGGGTCAGAAAACAGTACCAACAACCGCCAGTATGAGTACCCGTATCTGATGCAGGCTTCGGACGGCAGGCTGCATCTGGCGTTCGCGTATCAGAATCGCCGCGGTGTAAAATGGATGACGTTTTCGGAGCGGGATGTTATGGGTGAAAAGCGTGAAACTGTAGGCGTGTACAACCCGACAGCCGCCAGGGTATAGTGCGTTTTACAGGCGGAAAGCCCGAAAGCGCGCTGCCGCGGAGCGAAGCGGTTTCACGGCAGTGCGTGCCATTTCAGCAACACGCAAAAATACGGTAAATTTTTTTCAAAAGCATGTTGACAAGAAGAATGTTTCATGATAAAATTTAACATGCTGATTCGGAAACGAACAGCAGAAAAAGCGTGATCACGGGGTGACTCGTGTTCACATATATGCGGATGTGGCGGAACTGGCAGACGCGCTAGATTCAGGTTCTAGTGAAGGCAACTTCATGTGGGTTCAAGTCCCTTCATCCGCACCAAGTTCATGTGACAAAAAAGATATCAGTCGATTTTGTCGCATAAAATCAAGGGAAAACGGGCTTTTTAGGAATAATTCCTAAAAGCCCGTTTTCCATAGATATCAAAAAATATTTTTGGTTTTCGACGAGAATTCGTCACACTGCGTGTAATGAATTCGCAAAGCAATTAAGTAATTTGTAAGCCCGGCATCGCTGCCGGGCTTTATCTTTAGGAGAATGCCGGATACATACCGCCGCCAGAGTGCACCGGGCGGCGTTCAGATAGATAAAACAAGGACCAGGCCAGAGCCGGGCAAAAAATTCAAACCGCACAAGCCCAGGGGGAAGTGTACCCTTTTGCGGGCGCGAGGAGCGGAACAGGCGCCCCGGGGAACCGGGTCGTACTGCGTTTTCCCCCTCCCCCGGACCCCCACCCCGGGTATATATTACCGGCTGGAAAAGAGAGTGATTCCCCGGGACCTGTGCGAAAGGAGCGATGCAAGCGAACGAAAAAACGATCATCGGGGTCGACCACGGCTATGCGGCCATCAAAACCGCCCACTGTGTGTTCCCCACGGGCCTCACGGCATACAACCACGAACCCTACACCCGGCAGGATGTGCTGGAGTACGAGGGGAAATGGTACGTGTGCGGGACGGGCCGCCAGCCGGTACAGCGGGAAAAGATGGCGAACGACACCTATTACCTGCTGACGCTGGCAGCCATCGCCAGGGAACTGGAAAGGCGGCGTCTGCCGCGCAGATGTGCCGTGGCTTTGGCGTCCGGCCTGCCGTTGACGAGCTACGGACGGCAAAAAGGCAGCTTTAAAAAATATCTGCTGCGCTCTCCCCAGCCGGTGAAATACCGGTATGAGGGAGAGGCGTATGAGGTGACGGTGGAAGGCGTTTGGCTGTACCCGCAGGGATATTCCGCTCTGGCGATGTATCCAGATCTCATCGCGGGCGAGCCGTCCTTCCTGCTGATGGACATCGGCGGCTGGACGGTGGACATGATGCGTCTGGACAATGGCTCCGCCAGTGCGGGGACCTGCCGGAGCCTGGAGCTGGGCATGATCCGGTGTCTGGATGAAGCACGGGAACAGGTTCTGCGGGATACGGGCCTGTCTTTGACGGACGCGCAGATCGAGCGTGTGCTCAGCGGGCAGCCCTGCAGCATGGATGAAGAAGCCCGCGGTGTGATCGAGCGGCAGGGGCGGCAGTATACAGAGCATCTGCTGTCCGCGGCGATGGAGGCGGGCTTCGACCTCAAAGCCCTTCCGGTGGTGATTCTGGGCGGCGGGGCGGGCGTAGCGGCACGCAATCTCCGGGAGAGCGACCGGCTGTGCCGTGTGATCCCGCTGACGGACAGCCGGATCAACGCGGCGGGCTTTGAGCGCCTCGCGCAGCAGATGGCGGCCCGCGGCATCACCCAGTGAAAAAACGGGCCTGCTTTTCGTTCCGTCCCCGGCCCGGCGATCCGGAGCAGCAGCGTGCGTGGGAGATCCTGCAGACCGTGCCGGAAGGAAAGAAAACGGCGTTTGTGGCGGGAGCGATCCTGCGGAGCAGGGAAGCGGAAGCACTGGAGCAGACATTGCGCCGTGTTCTGCGGGAGGAGCTGCGGACCGTCAGCATACATCCGTCCGCCGGGGAGGAAACAGTGCCCGGCCAGATGCTGGATTTTCTGGCCGGTCTGTAAAAGGCCGGGCCTGCCATTGTTGGAAATGACGTAAAAAGCGAAGAATAACATCGAAATGTCATTGGGTATGGTGATAGCTTTGGCCATGGCTTTGGGATATCCTTGTGTTGCGCCGAAAGGAACGGCGACACCGGAAAAAGGAGAGAAAAGCCATGGAACTGCGCAATGCTTCCGTGAAGCTGCCCGCAGACCTGCACCAGCAGATCAAGGACGAGCTGGAAGCGAAGAACATCACGATGTCCCAATTTTTTGAGATGGCGGCAAAAGAACATTTCGACAAAGAGAAAGGCGGAAAAACAATGGCAAACGGACGGACGCTGGCATTTACGGTATCGGAGGAACTTTTCCAGAGGGTGAAGGAGTACCTTGCATGGTATGAGCGCACATATCACCGGCGGCTGACGCAAAAAGAATTCGTGCTGGGCCTGATCGAGGATGAGCTGGAAAAAATGAGCGGGGCTATGGAGGCCGAACGGCAGGCGGAAACAGCGGATGGGTGCGGCGACGGCGATGCGGCGGATGAAGCAGGCGGGGAAGCGGTACTGTGCGCCCCGGAGAGCGGCGCACAGGCCGAAGAAACAACCGGAGCGGACACGGATACCACAGAGTGCGAAACAGAGGCGTACAGCGAAGAAAGTACATACGATGCTGAAGAATTTTGCGGAGAAGGCAATCCGCAGGGATACGAAGCATAACGGGAGAAAGGCCCCGCGGCGCATGGCAAAAACCATGACGCCGCGGGGCTTTTTCTGTTTGCCAAAGGGGGGATGCCTGCTGCTTGCAGGATAAGCTGATCTTAATTTTCAAAATGGAGTGTGATGTGAAAAAGCAATTCGATTTTTAGATATGTTTGCAGGGATCGGTGGTTTTCGGGAGGGGCTGCGCCGTGCCGGGGGATTTGAATGTGTAGGTCATTGCGAACAGGACGAGCATGCGGAGCGCAGCTACCGCGTGCTGTTTGACACGAGGGGAGAGTGGTTTTGTGAAGATATCCGAAAAGCAGACGCCGGCAGCATGCCGGATTTCGAACTTCTCTGTGGCGGATTTCCGTGCCAGAGTTTCAGCATTGCCGGAAGCAGGCATGGATTCGCAGACCCCAGAGGAACGCTGTTCTTTGAGCTTGCCCGAGTGGCTGAAACCCGGAAGCCTCAGTATCTGCTGTTTGAAAACGTACCCGGCCTGCTTAACCATGACGGCGGCAGGACGTTTGCGGCGATCCTCGATACGCTGGACGGATTGGGGTATGGTGTGGAATGGCAGGTGCTCAACAGCAAAGATTTTGATGTGCCCCAGGCAAGACGCCGGGTGTACATTGTGGGATATCTTGACGCCCGATGCGCCGGAAAAATATTACCTTTCCGAGAAACAAATGATGCAGCTCCTGCCGCGCTCCGGGACGGAGCACAGGGCAGCCGGGTGTACGACCCCGCAGGCGTGAGCTGTACGCTGTCCGCGAGCTGCGGCGGTTTCGGTGGTCGCACAGGTTTGTACGATGTGAGCGGCGGCGTACCCATCAAGGAGGCTACGAAAAAGGGCTACAAGATGGCGTATCCCGGCGACAGCATCGATCTTGCCTATCCGCGGATGAATACGCGGCGCGGCCGGGTGGGGCGGCAGATCGCCCATACCCTCACCACAGACGCCACGCAGGGGACGCTGACCTTTATCGACTTGAACGCCGACCCCAGGCAAACCAAGCTGGCGCGGTGTATCAATACCCGGCAGAATGCGGGGATACACAAACACCGCGGCGAGTGTTCGGGCGTACTTGAAGGCAAGCGCATCCGCCGCCTCACACCGCGGGAGTGCCTGCGGCTGCAAGGGTGGCACGATGAGCAGATCGACCAGGTGCTGGCCATCCAGTCCGATAACCAGGTATACAAACAGGCGGGCAACGGCGTCACGGTCACGGTGGTGGAAGCCATCGGCAGGCGGCTGGCCGCTGTTCACAATGAGTTGGAGGCGATGGACAAGGGTTGATCTAAAGGACCAGTATTTCGGGTGTGAACTAGAAATGACAGGCATCACCCGCGAACAGGCCGCCCAGGCCGTGGCGGCCCTGTTCGGAACGACGGCCCGGCAAACGCACGAATCCCATACCTACGACCCGTGGGAAGTCACGGACGGCGTGGGGAAAAAGTGGCGGTTCGTGTATGACGGCAGCATCGAGACCACGCGCCGGGAATGCGGGCGGCAGGCCGCCGCGCACGACAGGCGGTACAGTGTGGAAATGAATTCACCAAAGCTGGAATACAGCGAGATGAAAAAGCTGCAGGAGGTGATCCGCGCGCTCCGCCGTGCAGGGGCAGCCGTGAATGAAAGCTGTGGGATGCATGTGCATGTGGATGCTTCCGGGCATACGCCGCGCAGCCTGCGCAATGCTTTGTCCATCATGTACAGCAAGGAGGATATCCTGTTCCGGGCCATCGGAGCAAAGCCGGACAGGATCAGCCAGTATTGCCAGTATTCGCGGGAGAATGTAGTGAGGACCGTGCGCGCGCTGTCCCCGCATCTGACGATGGAGCAGCTGAAGCAGGCGTGGTACGGAGGGCGGGACGGAAGCTTTGACCACTACAACTGGACGCGGTACTATGCGCTCAATCTGCATTCGGTATTCTACCGCGGCACATTGGAGTGGCGCTGTTTTGAGAGCACGCTGCACGCGGGCGTGGCGCGCGCGAACATCACGCTGGCGCTTGCCATCTCCGCACAGGCCATCAACCAGACGAGGACGCTGGCGAAAAAAACGCCGGTGACGGAAAACCCCGCCTTCACGTTCCGCACTTTTCTCCTGCGGCTTGGCCTCGTGGGAGAAGAATACAAAAATGTTCGGATGCACCTTTTGAAAGACCTGCCGGGCGACCCGGCGTGGCGGTACGACCGCAGCCAATATGTCTGCCTGCAAAACCGCCGAAACCAAGAACGATAGAGGTGATGAAAACCAACGAAAAATTTTACTTTGCTTATGGAAGCAATATGAACCTGGACCAGATGGCGTACCGGTGCCCTGCGGCAGAAGCAGTTTGTACGGCAAAGCTGGAAGGCTATGAGCTGTTTTTCGCGGGACGGCCCGGAAACGGCGTTGCAAGCATCCGGCCGAAACAGGGCGGCGCAGTGGAGGGCGTGCTGTGGAAGCTTACACAAGCCTGTGAAAAAAGCCTGGACCATTACGAAGGGTTTCCGAGCCTGTACGGCAAGGAAACCGTCCGTGTGCGCGGAAGTGACGGGACGGAGCACTGTGTGACGGCATACACGATGCAGGAGCCGTACAGCCGTATCCCGGCAATGCCGTCCATGGGATATCTGGCGGGGATCCTTGCCGGATGCGAACAGAACGGGGTCGATGAAAAGCCCATCCTGCGGGCGGTGCTGGATACGGACCGTGAACTGTCTGTATTTGAGAAACGGCAGCCACACGGGAAAAAGGATATGGAACGGTAGAAAATCAGCAAAGGCCCCGCCCGTAGTGGCGGGGCATATTTTTTAAACTTGGAGGAAAACGGAGATAATGAAACAAAAAATGAGGCGGTGGAGCGCAAGTTTTCTTGCGCTGCTGCTGTGTATGACGCTGCTTGCGTCCACGGCGTTCGCCGCGGGCGGCGCGCTGGGCGCGGACCGAAACGGCACGCCATATACCTACGTGA
>OFOU01000327.1_pt1 | contig 41930 bp, 58 predicted proteins | sample 1542061 | NCBI WGS metagenome assembly OFOU01 (sample SAMN04209239, study PRJEB22552) | human gut metagenome | biome: gut; material: feces | host: Homo sapiens | place: USA: Oklahoma
TCAGAATCCAACACAGCGAGTATAGTCTATATCAGTATATACTACTTGTTTTTGTCTGATCGAAAGCCTCTAAACCACGCTGTAGAGCCTTTAGGTAAGCTACTGGCCTCCTGAACGTATTAATCACTTCCCTGTATACTGTCCTGTCTTCATATGGGCTGTAATCAGCGGGGTTCTTGTTAACGTCCATAATGCTGATTATGATCTCTTTTTTATTTTTATACTTCATATCAACCAAGAAAACAGCTTTTTTACCATTATCTAATTCTTTCTCCTGACCACTGATAGACTCATATTCTTCAATAAGCTCAAGATTTTTATTGCTTGTTGTCAAGCCTACAGATCTGTTCAGCTTCTTAAGCTCGTTATACATGTCTCTTAAATATACAACAATAACGAACTTGGATTGATTATGTTCTCTATCCTGTTTTAAGGATTCAATGTAATCTCTATTGCTCTTAATAAATGCTTCATGCTGCTCAACATCATAAGACAATAACTCTTCTCTATAAAGTATGTTTAAGAACTCATTAAAATACATAGTTTCGTTGTTTTCTAACTCAAGCTCTTTAATCTCCTTCACGATTTGTTGAAAGCTAATAAATTTTTTTTCCATATATCACCTCGTTAAATGTTGTTATTTGCTTTTGTTGGACTTTTAAAATAACTCATTATAGCCTCAGCTATTTCAAAGTCTGCTTCTTGTGCCGCTTCAAAAGATACAATATATTTTTCACCTTTGAGCATTGCTATAAAATTATCGTTTGTTCTTTTTATTTTCTCTCTCCTTTTCAAATCCATTATTGCATCATCTAAGGATTTATCTATCATTACTGTTGTGTGTTCTATTTTCATTGCACTTCTCCTTTATTGAGTTTATTTGTTTCCCTATGTAATATGTATAATATCAAAGATAACATGCCAAATATTATAAGATTCATGATTTGCGGGTTTTCTATATTGAAATAGATTTTTAAAAGTGGTAGTAAATCAAGCTTTAACTCATTCTTTAATTCATGATACTCGACAGCACCAAACAAATTCATCATTATGTAGCTGTATATATAGATCGCAGGAAAAAATAAATTGCTGACACTTACCACTCCATACCCTAAAGCTAACTGTCTAAATATTGTATTTTTATTCATGCTAATCTTTTGTGAAATTATACAGAAAATCGGAATACAGAAAACCACTGTTCCTAAAAACATGTTCATTATATTTACTGTTCCGTTTGTATATATATTCCTTAAAAGAAAAATCACAAATAAAAACAATATTGCTAATATATATAGTGATTTCTCCAATAAGATATTAAAGTGTTTTTTCATTATACTTCTCCTTTTGTTTTGGTTTATGTATATACCTATAACCGATATAAAGTAAAAGTATATAGTAAAATATACAAATCCTTTATGTTTCCGACAAACGGTAGATATGCTTTTCAATCAATTCTCTTTGCTTTATTAGAAGCTACATATAACAAACAGAATATTAAAGACGACACACCAAAGAACAAAAAACAATGGATAAAAGGATTTTGCCAACTTAAAGACCAATCATTAATTCGCTCTACCTCCTGTTTACTAATATTGTAAAGTCTTGAGAAAACATCCGGGTTTATTTGAGCATAAATTAGATGATAAGGTGCAGTGATACTACCAATTGCTATAAACGCACATCCTTTAGCAAACCTTTTGAATATAATTTTCATTCCCATGATGTAATCTCCACAATATACAAAAGCACAAATAATATTTGAAATGGCATTAGATAAAACCTGCTTGCTACATAATAACTCATGACTATAACCGAACTGATACCTAATGCGGAAACCAATTCATTAACTAATGCTACTTGTATATTTAAACTGTTAAAGGCAGCAACTAATATTACTAATACCAATGAAATAATAAATGGCCTTTCAAATATAATACTCCCCTCGAAAGGATTAAAACCAAAGTCTTTTACTAACTTTTCAAATTCTTTTATTAAGTATTGCTTTATGATAGTCATAATTAACACCTCCATATAACAGCCCCTTTCGGGGCTATGTTAATATTACTCATCGTTTTCGTTTCTGTCAGCTTCAAGCATTTCTAAAACCTGCTCACAAGCATCATATTCATCTGATACATCATCAACAGCTAAAGAGTCATTGATAAGATATAAGTTAGCTTTTAAAACATACTCTTTTAACTCTTCCTCTGTATCAAAGTAGTCATGACCAAAATCATGATTTATACCATAAAACGAATTGATAACACTGGTATAAAAACAATCGCTTCCTAATGAATCAATTGAGCTATCTAAATAGTCTTTGATATAATCGGCGTTGTCATATTTAATGTAATCTTCTTTTTCAAGGTCTGATATTGCTTGATAAATATAATGTGCTAAAACTTTTGTTGTTATAGTTGCTATTTCAAGTGGGTTGTTGTATTTCATATTAACGCTCCTTTGTTTTGGTTTATATATATAGTTATAACCGATATAAAATAAAAGTATATAGTAAAATATACTTTTACTTTATGTTTCAGATAAACGGTGTAGTTATATCCTTTTTATAGTGGTTTTATTATTGACTGTTGGTATAAATGATTTTAGATATATGTTCTGGAAGTGTGCTGTTAACTGATTAATCAAAAGTGTATTAATATTTCTACAGCCACTAAGATTAATGGTGTTATTTATAAAGTTATCTCTTAATGCTGGTAGGTTATCTGACACAAAATCTATTGTCGCCTGAAACCCTTCTCTTCTGTTTATTTCGTCTAAAAGAATAACAGCCTCGCCTTGAGATAATACTTTTGCTTTAGCCTTTAATTCATCTATAAATGTTTTGTGTTTTATCATATGACTTCTCCTTTTTGTTTTGGTTAATAATCTTTAATCTATAAAAAAGAAAAAGTCTAATTTATTTTATACTTTTTGTTTTTTTATTATGATAAGAGGTATAACTAAAGGATTGTTTTAAGTTGTTTAATAACGCATTGCCATTAAATATTTTGACTGATTTTATATCTACGTCTTTAAAAGCTACTGGAGCCATAATCTGAACAATAGCCATCTTAACCATTAGTGGATCTATGTCGTTCATTTGAACAGCCTGTTCAAGATAGTGTCCTTCTCTCCTACAGCGTTCTCTGAGCCTTGCCAGTGTCATAGAGCCTGCGCCACAACATTCTTCATAGAACGTTCCTGATTGCCCTGATGTTGCCTGTAATGACGCTGTAAGGCTGCTAATGTCCATAGGAGTAAGGAACTGGCCTAATCCGTCGCCGTTCTTACCCGTAAGGTAGAGATCTTCAAACAGCTCTGATAGAACGTCTGTAAAGGCTTCTTCCTGTTTTATAATGTCCATGTAGAGAAAAGCGGCGTCTGCTGCTTTTGTATATTTAACAACCTCATTCTTAGACATGTTTTTGATTATGTTGCCATCAAAAAATTCAGATGTTATTTTGAATAAAGAATCTTTCTTGGCTAATCCATCACAAACAAGATAAAGGCAAAAGCCAGTAAATAGCTCAATGCCTTTTATTAGATTTGTAGCATTCGAAGGTGATGAAGGGTTTTTTATTTCAGTGATGAGTTTTGATAAATGCTGAATGTTATTCATAATGTTTTCCTTTAGGTTTTAATACTTAAAGTTAACACTATGACAAAAGCATAAATCAAATTTATTTATAAAAAAGAAAGCCCCATTCAGGGGCTTGTAAAACGTTTATCTTGAGAATACTACTCGTTCTGAATAGATGGTTTTAGAAAGAACCACAGTTAATATTAAAAAAACAACAAGTGAAGCCAAGCCAATAAACATATTCTCTGAAAAAATCAGCACCACAAAGCTTAATACGACAGATAATAAAGCGCCAATTTGACCAAACCATAACGGTGCTTTACCGTATGTTATGTTTGCTCCACATGGTAGGCATACACCTAAACCATGCTTAGTCTCATGATCACAAAAAGGACAGCGAACAGTTTTATTTTCCATTTGATTAATCCTTCTCAAAAACTACGCCTTGATACACCACACCCTGTTTTACTTTCTCAATTTTGAAAGTCCAAGATCCAATGTCCTTGTTTTGTGTTTTAGCAATGTATACAGGTTTTTGGCTTTCATCCCACGACTTAACATTAAAGGTGCTGTCTTTAAACTTGATTACGTCCTTTTGAATATCAAGCCTTACTCCATACTGCTTACTGATGTATTCGCCATAAATGCCGTCATTACAACCAGCCAGAAGTGAAGCCATACCGATAACCGCAACCGCCATAAACTTTTTCATACTCAACCCTCATTCATTATAAAAGTGGTCAGTTATGCACCAGATCGGCGTGACAGTATCAATAAAAACTAGTTAAATCAATTAGTTAATTAGGCTTTTGTTAGGTGGGTAAGACAAGCCCCGGTCGGGGCTTTTGGTTAGTCGGCGTTGGTAAAAACAAGCACTGAACTGGTGTTAAAGCTGGAACAGAAAGCGGTTATGTCTGCCATGCTGGATGTGGCCGCAATCTTAGATCCTGATGTGGTGTTGCTTACGTTCCTGTAAACCACCCTGCCGCTGCTTACAAGCGTAGAACAGGCGCTTGGTGGCACATTGTAGTAAGACACATCATAAGAGTCGTCTAAGCCGTTGTGAGCCGTTATAGTGAGCTTACCGCCATAAGCATTCACAAGCGTGTTAGTTCTGGTGTCTACCATCGTAGAGGGAAGACTCTTTGAACTGATGAGCATACTGTTAGCTTCAGCTACAGTGGGCTTAGAAGCTGTTATAGCGCTCATGGCTTTACTGATAGTAGCCAGATCACGTATAGCGTTGCTTGTTCTGAACCCTTCCTGCAGCTTGCTATACCCATAAAACGTTGCTCCGGCGATGCCAGTAGCAACTACCAGCACTAATAACAACTCAATCAGGCTAAATCCTTTTCTACGTCCTTTCATTGAAACCTCCTTATGCCGCAAACTTTGGCTTGAAAAAACCTTTTATTTTTGAATAAATTTTCTTTCCTAAGAAGAAAACACCCAAAATAAAAGTCATTGAATAAGTAAGTTTTAAATAGTGAACAAAGATAAGAGATAGAACAATGTGAACCTCTCTTGATAAATGAACTGATATAAATAAAGAGGCTAATAAAGCAACTCCTACCCATCCTATATTTTTATATATCTTTGTTAATTTCTTACTGTTTTTGATTTTAATGCCTGTATAAATAAAAAACGCTATAAATAAACAAAACACTATTACGCCTGATGCTATTGATAATATATTCATAATGTAATCCTTTTTTTAGTTTAAAAATACGCTCATTCCATTAAAAGCTTCTCTACTGCTTTTGGTTCTTGCGTTGATTCTTTTTTGTTTTCTGTATCTTCTGATAATTAACATTGATAAAATCCATAAGTGAATCATCATCATGATAATTATGCCTTCATCAATACCTACTGCCTTTGCTGTTAGACTTATAAAAAAGAGTATGGTTATTGTTGCCATCGTAAACTTTAAGTAATCTTTTGGATTAAACCAATCCTTTTTGAAAGTGCTTTCTTCTATACTACCGCTTACAGTCATAAGCTTTTCAACAACTATTATATTCCTTTTAAACCACGCCCTTATAATGTCTCTTCGTGTTCTTTCTGTATAAACACATGAAAAATACAACCCCATCACAAACGCACTTGTTTTTACTAACACCAATAAATCATTTATCATCTCCATCTGAATCACCTTTTATAAAACTCATTGCCTTATCCTGTGTTTTTACCGCCTCTTCAAGAACTATGTTTGTTAAGTCCTCTTTCATTTGCTCAATAATACTCGTTGTTTCATTTGCTCTTTTCTTACCTGCCGGGGCATATGCCACTTTGAGTATTTCGACAAACGGACTATCTACTCTGAATCTTTCAAACTTACGCCCACGTAAAACTTTGACTATTTTTAGTTTAATTTCGTATGTTGCTGTTGTATTAGAAACTAAGTGGTAATCGTGTTCATTAAAACTAATTGAATCCAATATCATTATAACCCTCCTTTATTCTGGTCTTTAAAATGTATGAAGAATGAATTACTTTGAGCTAACTTGAACGTTAACAACTTTAAGAACTGAGCTTCTTTCTCACTGTCCTGATTTTTTTCAGGGGCGTAGAAGAAAACAGAACCTGAAACTATTTGATCTTTTCTTTTGCTGTAAGAAAGGATTCCATCAAGTCTTTTGAAAGTTGTTATTTTCTTACCAAGCTTGCCGCTTAAATAGTTAGTTAAGTAATCAACATCTATTCTTTCTGAACTGGCGAAAACTTCGTTATGGTTCCTGCCTTTTCTAATGTCATTTAATATTCCATGTGCTAAAGCTATTGTTTTAATTTCTTTTATAGCATTCATATTTAAAACCCTCTTATATTTAATTGTGTATATTATTATATATAAGGGATTTTAAATATAAGTCAATCTATATTGAGACTTTATTTTATAATTAATTCAGAAACTTCATATAAGTCTTCTTCTTTTAAAATTCCACGGTAATATACATTACGGCAAAAAGCTAATTTGGCTTTGTGAGATATGTTATTTTGATAGCTAATAAGTAATTTAATTATGGGGATGGAAGGAGGGGTAAAGCGGTTATGGAAGGAATCAAAATACTCTAACAGGTAATCATGTTTTACATCTTTAAAATCTAAGCCACTTTCTGAACATTCTTTTATAACAGATTGAATCTCTGTATCACTACCAGAACGAACAGTGTGAAACAACTTATCAGCAAGACGTTTCCTGTGCTGTTCCTTACGTTTTTTATCATCCAGAAAATCATTTAAGCTTTTGTATTTCATCTGTGTTTCTTCATGATGTATTAATATTGATGAAGGAGGCGTTGACCTCCTTCATCACTAAGAACTAAGCTTGTGTTTTCTTTATTAAATCATAAATCTCATCATTAGCAAATTGAGTCATGAATTCAACTTTGAATGTTTTGCTTATTTGATTAAACAATGCCTGAGCATGTTCAATTTTTCGTTGTTCTTCAAGGCGTAAGCTATCTTTACCATCAACATTTTTTGTTTCAATGATAAAGTTTAAGTAATCACCACTTGTAGTTTTAACAACATAAGCAAAGTCAGGGGAATACGTGTATCCTCCTGCCACCGGAATTTTAATAGAGTTCTTCGGTATCTTCGTAAAAACAGCTACAGACAGGATCTCTTTATCTGTTATGTTAAGTCTTTCCAGCTCTGAGTCATAAAAGACCTCTTCAAAAAGATATGAATCCAATGGTGATTTTGTATAATCCTGCAATACACCAAGATCACTTGATAATACCTCACTTAGAGGATTACCATCTGCATTAGTGAATTTTGTAGGATGAATAGAGCCTGATATCACATTGTAGCCAAGACTGAACTTATTAAACGAATTGTTCAACAAATACTTGCTAAAGCCAGATTTAATCTTTCTGATAGTTTGAATGTTCAGGTAGTCAGTGATATTGATAGTATCTTTTATATCACAAAACACCTTATGCAAAGTATCGTGTTTAGCAAAAATAGTTTGTGATAAGTTATCAAGAAACTCTCGATAGCTCATTGTATTGAGTTTGGCAAAATTATCATCATCACTGACTATGCTCTTCGACATTGCAGTATCATTGTGGATGTAAATCCTATCTATGCGAGTATGAACACCTGATTTAGTAAATCTATCTGATTCTTCGAGCATAAATGATTTGAATATGGATAAGAATTCATTCTCGCTGTTTATCTTATACTCAATCACAGCTTTCTGATTTATCAAATCCCACAAATCTTTAAGTTCACTGAACTTGCCAACACGCATTTTAGTGCGTTTTTTTCCATCGGTAGCTTTTTTAATTTTGCTTGGTTTTACTCCTGTAGGGAATGCTGCCGGGTATTTACCTTTTAAGCGTGTATAGGAATCAGAATCTTTGAAGTTGTCATTGTCATCAATGATTTCATCATCAAAAACTTCATTCATGAGCGTTCTGGATGAAAGCTCAGGATACTTAGTTAGGATTTTAACCTTAAGCTCTTCAGTAAACTTACTTGGAACAGTTTCTTTGAAGGAGCTATCGTTGACCTCTTTGACAAGAGAATCGACAAAATCCTTTTCCGTAAAATCAACATAGTAGTTGAGTGTAAAATTGCGATCTTTCACTCGGCACATGTATTCATTCACTGGAAGACGCAACCCACGCCCTACTTCTTGAAGTTTAGATGTGGTGCTACCGCTCGAACGTAGCTTACAAATCTGGAATACGTTAGGGTTATCCCAGCCTTCCCTCAATGTCCACTTAGAGAAAATGAAACGGCGAGGATTATCTAAAGATAATAAACGCTCTTTGTCATGAAGGATTTCGTTGATTTCCTGTTCAATTTTATCATCCTTATCACTATTATCTTTTGAAAAATAACCACCATGAACAGAAGATACATCCTTAACAGTTTTTTCAAGGTAGTTTCTGTAAAACTCATCTTTTTCTGTTTTTAACAGTTCATTCGCTTCTGCCAAAATGAACGCTTCAAACTTAGTTTTCAGGCTTCCGGCAATATCATTACCATCACGATACCCTTCAATGTCATCAATGAAGAATAGAGTAAGAGGCTTTATACGTGGTCTTTGTGTCAGATACTCTTTTTCTAACTTAAAATGTTCTTTGACTGCTTTAAGCATCATGTTATCAGCGAGCGTCTGATCGTAAGAGTAGGGGTTTATTGAACTACCAATTTTTAGTTCAATACCATTACTCAACACTGCAGTACTTTTATTTAACGCATCGAGTGTTAAATCATGAATTGCGCTATGTGTTTTCGATAGCGATTCATCTTTTGCTAATTTGAATGTTTTTTTTGTTCCCATTTTCGGCAAGCTCAAAAATAGCTTCTTTACCGTCAGATTTTACGAACTTGAGGTTGGCGCTACCATCACCAACAATATCTTCAATATAAGCATCAATCCCTTTAACTAGATCTTCATTGAATGCGTCCACGGCTGTCAGACGATAAACTAAGTTTTTATAGCCCTCGCTAAAGGTTGCGCCATAACGAACAATATATTGAGCATTAAATTTCTCAATATTTTCCCATGTCTTTTTACCCGTAGGGAATTTATGAGGCTCATCAATGATAATGAATGGTTTTACCGCACTAAGAGCAGCAAATGGTGTATCAAACTGATTATCAAGCAAACCAACATCATAAGTGTCAGTTAAAGACTTGGAGTTAATCATCCCTGAGTTGATTACAAGGACGTGTATATATTTCTTGTTAAAATTACTTGCTTCAACAAAATCATGAATAGCTTGAGGCATATACGATTTTGTGTTTCTTCCAGAGCTTTTCTGACTTTCAACAACATAAGTCTTTAGTTCACGCTCGTAATCATCTCTAAAATGCTCTTTTAAAGCATCACTTTTTAAAAAGTTAACTGTCCCGGCCTTTATCGATAGGGTAGGAACAATAATAATAAATTTATTAACGCCAAAAGATTTGTTCAGATCAAAAATGGTTTTTGTGTAGGTATAGGTTTTACCCGTCCCTGTCTCCATAGAAACGTCAATGACTTTGCTTTTAGCATCGTAATTATCTTTTGAATGCTCAATACCATTGAACTCCTGAACATTTTTTATGTTGTTGTAGTATTGCTGTTCAGACAGATTCAGTTCTGGATTAGCCAACAGGCGGATAGTAACATTATCCGTCTGATGAGGTATGGCGGATACAAAGACATTCATCACCGCATCAACGCCAGCCTTTTGATGAGGTAAGTTCTTTTCGAATGTGAACCCTTTAGACATGATTAGTTCCTCACCACCAAATCTAAATCAATAGACTTTTTATTAGCATAATTTTTCAGTGCTTCATTAAGTTCCATTTGTTTCGCACTTTCAAAGTTGCTGCCATAAAACACAACTTTGTTAGGAGCAAAGTCTTTGTCTGAATCCAGCTTTTGAAGTAAAGATTTCAGTGCTTCACTGGTGAAATTAGGCGCAATCAGATACAGACGACCATCGCATAAGTGTGCTTTGTAGCCGTTAAGATCTACATCTTCAATTGGCGTTGTAAGCAAGCTGCCATCATACACACACCATGTAGTCAATAGGGTGTCATACTGTTCAGGAGTTAGTACAACATCATCAAAGAAAGTAAGATTAGAGAGGGTTAGTTCTGATTCATTTTTTGCTCGAAAATCAGTCATTAGTTGATATACCTTAAAACCTTGATTTCCGTTATTTTTAGAAGCTCTAATTAACCGTTCTTTTGTTAAGTCAAAAATTGTTTTATAGCCATGCTTCAAAGCATCAGATTTGTCTTTTGTTGGCTCATCTAGTTGAACTGTAATAAACTGATACGATGTTTTATTTTTATGATTTAAATTAAATACTGTATGTGCTGTAGTTCCTGAACCAGCAAAGAAATCTAAAACAACACCTTCTCCATCACATGCAAAAGAGATTAAATCTTCTACTAATTTTATTGTTTTAGCATTTGTAAATGGTTGAGTCATTTCAGGAAATAACTCTTTGAGTTCATTCGTTGCTGTACGCCCATCAAGATTAATAACAGAGCTTAATTTTTGTTTATAATCTTTAGCATAAACCTTTAACTCTATAATTTTGTTTTCATCATCACCAAAGATAATTTTTTCTTCTAATAGAAGCCGATCCATTGTCTCTGATGGAAAACGATATCCCATAAGAGGTTGTTTACATGGTTTTTTAGTTTCTGGATGTAAAACATCATACCTGTACCCCTCTTTTCCGGGGTTGTGTACACTCTGACTACCAGTATAGACGCCATCTTTATCTATATATTTGTATCGGTCAAGAGGCCATAATTCAGATTTATGTTCACGATACCATTGGGTATATTTTTCCTTAAGTTCATCACCCGAATATTTTGATGTGAATTCTTCACCTATGTTGATAAGTAAATTCTTAACATCTGAAATGTTAGACTTCCACTCACTTTCAAGTTGCTCTTTGTTTTTTGCGTAAACAATAATATATTCATGCTCTACAGCTATGTTTGACGGATTATTATCAGTTGCATTTTTCCACACAATATCTCCAACATAATTTTGCTCACCAAAAATCTCATCACAAACAAGTTTTAATTGACTAAACTCATTATGATCGATAGAGATAAAAATAGTCCCATCTTCTTTCATTAGTTCACGAGCAATATAAAGACGAGGATAAATGAATGTCAGCCATGCGCTATGGCTACTTGAACCTTTGACAGTAAAATCGAGGATACGGGCAGCTTCATCAATATCGATACCTGCAAGTGCAGAAAGCTGTTCAGGTGTAAACTTGCGATCATCGTTATATGCGAATCCATCCTTACCTGTATTGTATGGAGGATCAATGTAAATCATCTTCACCTTTTCAGCATAAGCATTAGTCATATGCTTCAGTACTTCGAGGTTATCCCCTTTGATTAACAGATTCTGACTGTTCTTGTTCTCTTCACGTTGGTTATGGTCTTTATCTTCGGTGAGCAACGTCTTCGGTGGTAGGTTAGCCAACAGCCGGGCATAGGACTTACCCAGCCAGTTTAAGCTGTATGATTCTTTAGAGAGTTCAACATCCGAGGATTTGACGATCTCAAGCAATTTCTCTTGAATGAAAGCCCCGTTTTTATCAAAACACTGTGGGAAGTTAGCCTTCAATACAGAAAGCTGCTTGCTGTTAGCTGTTTCTACTTCTGAAAAAAGCGTTTCTTTTTGCATATCCATGTTAAGCCTGATTATTTAGCGTTCGATTTGGTGGTGTTTTTGATTGAAGCTTCACTTAAACCTATGCGCATTAGTTCGGCTACCGCACCATCAATGCTTTTGAAGAGCCGTGCTTCGTATGGCTGTCTTGAGCTACATAAGACTAATGGCTTACCTTCCCACTCTGAACCATCAAAAATCACGGTATACTCGCCTTTAGAGCCTTGTATTGTTGCTCTATCAAGTAGACCTGATCTGACCCTTTCCTTAGCCATTGAGCTAAGGATAAAATTTCCACCATCAAGACCTGACATCATCGTTATGACCTCGTTATGCGATACTGAAACAATATCAAATATCGTCTCAATGGTAAACTTTTGCTTTTGTTACGAGGGTGAATACGAGAGTCTTACATTGGTGTGCTACTCCAGAAATGACAAAGGGGCTTATGCCCCTTGCTTCGCCATTGTTATAAACTCTTTTACCACCTTAAACATTAGCCAGTTCAGATTTAAGAGATTTTAGCTCATGTTCAATTTTAGCAATCATATTCATAAGCGTATTAACCTTGTCTTCTTTACTGTCGTCTTCAACATGTTCTAAAACAAATGTTTTAACCTGCTTATGTCCAATTAGCTCTTTAAACTCTTTAGGGTTTAGTGTTGTCGTAAGAACAAGTCTGATATGTTTAAAGCGTAAATAGTCCATTAGAGCGTGTAGCTTAGTTATCTCCAATCTCGAATCATCTAAGAAAAGACAATCACGTTCTATACCATCAATGATGATTGTGTTAATGCTTAATCTTGTAGATGTTAAACCAAATGCTTTAGTCTTCCATGCATTAAGTTTTTCTGATCTGGTATTAGATGAACTACTACGCAATAGATTAAGTATTGAAGTTTTACCTGTGGCTTCACCACCTGACAAAAGAACTACTTTACTTGATAGCATAGACTTTTTAACTTGAGCTGTTTTATTTTTTATATATTTATTTACTGTATTCATAATGTATTCCCTCTTATTATTTTATTGTGATAACTTCTATGCCATAGTTTTCTTTCGTGTGTTGTTCAAGATATGGCCTTAAAAAAACATTATCATTCGTAAATGATAAAACCCTGTTGTTATTAGATGGTATTTCTAATATGTGATTTGCATAACTATCATCGTTAACCATAGCGAAATAGCTATAACCTATACCTCTTATTTGACTTACATCTCCGCCAAAGTGCTTGTCATAAGTTTTTTCAGATATACTAATATCGAGATGGTCAAAAACAAATAAAGTATTGATATTTTCGCTCATTACTTGTTTGAGAGCAGCTTTTGTAATATTAGAATCGTTATAGAAAACTATGTTATCTATTCCTTCAATATTTAAATCCTTCAAGCCTGACATAATCTCATCTCTGTGAGACATATTCCCACCACGCACAACTACTATCTTTTTTTCTTTAAATGCTATTTTTAGTGCTTCTGGTATGTTTTCTATTTTCATAATGTTTTCCTTTTTTAATGTTTATAATGTTATGAATATTTGTATTCATAGATAAGTTGTATTATATTTTAACTATAAGTCAAGTTTAATTGAGAAAATAAATTAAAAAAAGAGAAGATAATTAAACCCCCTCCCTTTATTATTTAAAATACCTTTTTGAACATCTTGTAAAAAGCAAACCCGGTTGTTGATAGTAATAAGAACGGCAAGTAAATAATGAATGCCAACACCAACAATAAACTAAAACTGAAAGCGCCCATGAAATAAAGCTGCTTATCAATAAAATCATCAAGGGTCATTTCCTTACAGGATTTTTTATTTTTTAATAGCTCATCAGGATCTACATCGCTTTCATCTTCCTCTGATAGCTCAAAATCTTCATAATCAATATCATCTTTCATAATCACTTCCTTTATCTGTTCTTTTTTAATATGCTATTTAACTCCGCAAAGAGATTACCAACTTTGTTATCACGCTCTTCAAGATTTCTTTTCAGACTGATTATTTCACTTTGTAATGTTAGGTTATCCAAGCTTATATATTCATAATCATCCAGTAGAGTTTTCTTATCATTTTCCAGACTTTCTATGTAAAGTTGTTGGGCTTTCATTACATCATTAAGACCGTTGTTATCGCTTTCTAATTTATCTATTAGGCTTTTTGCTTCATCCAATAACGCATCACCTAAACTTGATATTTCTGCCATTTCCTCTAACTCTTGCTTCAGGTTTTTATTTCTTTCCTGTAATTCATCTTTTTGAACAATTAACTTCGAGCAATCCATGCTTAGGTTATAAACTTCGTTTTTTAGTCTATCAATCATCTTGTTTGCGTTTCTAAGTAATTCATCAGAGCTTTCCAACGCTATCCTTGTATTTTTCAGTTTATATTCTACTGAATAAAGTTCTTCTTTAAGGTCAACTATCTCACTTTTGAAAGGGGCTGTAATTAAATCTTCTAAAAACGATTCTACACCTCTCCCTGTTTCTTCTATTTCTTTTGGTTTTTCTACTTCCGGGAATGGTATCTCATCAGGGAATGTTTCTACTGCATCAAAAGCCTCTATAGCTTCTTTGTTTGCTGCTGTTCTCTTAGAAGCTTTGTTTTCAAGGTAGTTGACTTCAACAGTCTTCATAGGTCTATTTTTTAAGAGGTAAGCAATTTCTTTTCTGCTTTTATTGGATGTTAAAACAACTTTTATATCTTTATCTTTTAAAGCATCAAGAGCTATATTTATATCACCATCTCTATAGGTATAATCAGCTCTTTCAATGAATACTACTTCAACACTCTTACAATCTGAAAACTTAGGATGTTCAGTATCATATTCAAAAATCAACTCTGATCTATGATTGTAAATAGTCTTTGTGTTTTGTTTGGGTGTTTTTACCTTCCTTTCTAATGAGGATTTAGCTTTCAATTCAGAAACAACTTTACCGCATAAAACAGTATCACCTGTTAATAAAACTAAATTACACTTTCCAAATAACGCATTTAATACTTGCTCTGCTTTTCTTTTAAAATACTTTTCTGTTCTTTTCATAACAATCTCCATTATTCATTAGTTAATATTTAGCGAGGTATCATTATTGATAGCCTCACATTTGTAATTAAAACAAATAAAGAGAAAGTCAATAGATAACGATAAATTAAAAAATAGAGTCGCTGCTATTATTTTAAAGGCATTTGATGTAGCCGCTTTAAATCCAGTAAATACGCCACTCTCTAATAATGCATACTAAATCTTACTTAATAATCACAACTGATAATTAAGTTATCAATGTCGCAAACAGGGTTTATCACCCTGTTGCTAAATCTAAATATTCCATTTCTTGACGGTATTTTTTAGCTTCATTAATCTTTAAACGATAACTGATTGTCGTTTCATAACCTTGATTGTAATCAGTGATAGCGTTTCTACAGCATAGCTCTATAGAGTGGATCACCGTATTCATTAGGTTGTTGTACGCCAACTGAGCAAAACAACAGGCTATAGCCACATCATCAAGATCTATGCAAATCATCTTGGTTATCTGCTGGCCTTGCTCCAGTTTGTATTTAGCTCTTGCGAGTGATAAAGCTCCCATACCACAACACATATCAAGCTCTATGATGTTGACTCTGTTCCCCATCATTTCGGCAACGGCTGTAGCTACAGAATCAGGTGTGTAAAACTGCCCGTTTCGCTTGGCCTGTGGCGCTCCATTAAGTATGAGTTCACTGTAGATAGGGCTTAACAGGTCTGTATACGGATCAGAGACTGATACCAGCTCTATGTATGTCATTATGGCATCACAGATAGCACTGGTGCTTGTTCTTGCGTATACATCCGGCCTTACCAAGAAATCACCCGTTTCGATCTCAGAGACATAAAGCCGGGTTGTATCCCTTGCGGCGGTAGCTGCCGCAAAAGCAAAGGCTGAAAAGCTTTTGTGTGTGTTATCACTGATTGCCTGAATCTGTTTAATCAGTTTCTTTTTAAGTAATTCATCTGTTTTTTTCATTTAATGCTCCTCTTGTTCATTGTTATTCTTCAACCTATCGCCATATCTAAGCACTTATCGTTATTATCTACTTCTTTATCATCAAGTTTAATTCGATAGTGAATATCCCATTCATCGCCATAATACATAACAGCGTTCATGCACTTTAAATCTATCAAATGAAAAACCGGATTTTTTAGATTGTTGTATGCCAACTGAGCAAAACACGCTGCTATAGAAGTTGGATCGATATCTACTCCTTTCATTACACAAATACTCTTGCCTTGTTCCAGAGCGTATCTTCCCCTTGCCAGAGCTAACGTTCCCATACCGCAACACAAATCAAGTTCTGCTTTGTAGAACGTATTACCCACAAATCTCGCAACGCCATTAGCTAACGAACGTGGTGTATGGAACTGTCCTGTTCTCTTGGCCTGTGGTGCGTAATCAAGCTGTAGTTGATGGAATACATCGCTTAACAGGTCTGTATACGGCTCAGAGACTGATACCAGCTCTATGTATGTCTCTATGGCATCACAGATCTTGCTGTAGCGTGTTCTTGCGTATACATCTGGCCTTACCAAGAAATCTCCTGTTTCGATCTCAGAGGCAAAGAGTCGGGTTGTATCCCTTGCGGCGGTGGCTGCCGCAAAAGCAAAGGCTGAAAAGCTTTTGTGTGTGTTATCACTGATAGCCTGAATCTGTTTAATCAGTTTCTTTTTAAGTAATTCATCTGTTTTTTTCATTTAATGTTCCTGTTATTCATCGTTATCGTTTTTATCAGCTTCAAGCATTTCCAAAACTTGTGAGCAAGCATCTAAATCATCGGAAACATCATTAATAATTAAAGAGTCATTAATGATAAATAGATCTTCTTCTAAAAGAAACTCGTTTAACTCTTCTTCTGTGTCAAAATGGACTGCTTCATATTCATGATTTTTCCCATAAAAGTTAGTTATTATATTTTCACAAAAAATATCTGTTTCTAATGAATCTATAACGTCATTTTGATATGCTTCTATATCCTCTAAAACTTCATAAACATCTATATCTTCCTCATGAGATTGAAACCCAGCTAAGTCTTCATATTTAGCCAAACTCTCACCATCAAGTTTTTTTATTCCTTCATAAATGTATTTTGCCAACATATTTGTTGTTATGGTTGCTATTTTAAGAGCGAGGCTTCGCTCATTTTTTAAAATAATATCTGTTTTTTTCATTCAATGTTCCTTCTTGTTATCTAAATAGCGTCAAGATTTAACCATTCGTTAAAAGCACTCGAAACATAACGAGGCCATTTAAAGCTTCTTTCTCCTGAAATATGTTTATAAGAATAAAACAACTCACCACATTCAAATAAACATGATGTTTCACAGCTTTTGTAGCTACCTTCACCCCAGCTTGTTATTGAAGTTATAGCGGCACAACTATCAAACATACTGGTAATATCAAGTAAAATATCCTCTGCATCATGATGGTTTTCATTATTGCTAATAAAATAAAAATCAAGCCATTCCTTCCGCTTTCTTTTTACCAGTATAAAATGATTGTTTTCAGTGTCTTCTCTTCTTTCAATCAATAGTCCATGATCTAATAGAAATAACTCTATGCCGTCATAATCGGTAATCCAGTCTTTCAAAATGGATTCATTTCTTTTGGTTTTCTGAATACTTATAACATTCAATGTTCTGTTAACCATATTACGCCTCTTTGTTTTTAATAAGATTCATCACATAATCTACATCTTCACTATCACCGCTAATAACCATCAGCATGTAATAGAAATGAGAAAGATAATATTCGAATGAATAGCTAACCATTCTGATATCAAAAACACCATAAAAAAGAGAACACATAGGGTTTACATCATCAAACATGCGATTTAACCTTTCTGTCATTTCTTCAATGTAATCATCAGGAGCATATTCATTAACATACTCAAGTAAAAGATACTTAACAGCGAGAAGTTTTATATCAACATCTTCTTTACTATCAATGCTGTCTTTTATGTATCTCTCTTTATTTATGTTTAATGATGATTTTCCATCATTCATCCAAACTTTTATCAATGGGCTAACTTTACTTTCAATCACGTTCAAAATATCTTCTTTCATAGTATTTTCCTTTTGTTGTTAAAAAATAATTACGCTGCTTTTTGGGTGTGTTCGTGCCTACTCCACATAAGGAGCAAATCAGTAGCTTTAACGGCCTCATAGCCATTCGCTGTTTTCTTACGTCTTCCTGCCGTATAGGTAATGTCAAAACGCACTACAGAGGCATCAGAGGCGTGTTCTTCAAAGAAACCATCATTAGCCTCACGGTTAGCTAACCAGACGCTACAGCCCCGTTCCTGTTGCTTACGACACCATGAGATCAGTTGTTGATGGTCTTCATCGGTAAATGCATGGCCATAATCGGCGTAGCTCGCCCGGTAAGGTGGGTCACAGTAGATAAAAGCCCCTTCCGGCACATCGAGATCAGCATAAGAGCCACACTGGATAGATGTTCCCTGCAGGGCTGTATGCCACTCTTTAAGTAGAGAGTAATCAAAGAGGCTTGTTGTATGGTTAAGCAGTCCTGCAGCCGTTCCGTAGCGGCCTGTTTTGCGTGAAACCTGCCAGATTCCATTGAAGCCGGTTCTGAGCAAAAAGAAGAGCAAAGCAGATGCCCGGACGGTTCCAATATCAGCTTTCCAGTATTGTTCCCGGACACGGTAAAAGTGGTAGTTCCTCACCTCCAGAGAACGATAACCAAGATAGACGGCTTCCAGCTCCTGCAGCTGGGTAAACAGCTCATCATGATCATGCTTGATAGTGTTCAGTAGAGCGATAAGCTCCGGGTTTACGTCATTGATGATTGCCGGGATATGGCTGTAGGTAGACTTAACAGACGCAAAGAGAGCGCCAGCGCCGAAAAATGGCTCTACGTATGCGCTTACGCTGTTCAGGTCGGGTAGATAGGTCTGGTAGCTTTTGAGTAGCTTAGATTTGCCGCCAGCCCACATGTAGAGAGGCTTTAAGCTTAATGATGGGGTGTTTTTGATAGATACAGTCATAAACCAACCTTCTGATAGTTAGATCAGCCCCATCATTAAGATGGAACAGGCCGGAACCATTCCGGCGGTTGGTTGATACCCATCTATCGAAAGATGGCGGGATAAACCCTGAACCTACGTATCATTTAACTATCAGAAGCAAATATGACTGCTTCGATGTGAACTATCGTATGGATTTCGTTTATGACGATCAACTACTTTTTTCACTTTTTTGAAAATATTATCTAATTGCGATTGACAGGTAAAAATAAATTGATTACTTAATATCTATCCAGTTAGAAATTAATTAATACCCTATATTAAATAATGAAAACAGGTGTCATACATAAAGTATCCTTTTAGATTAAATGTTGAATTGGCAGTAATAGAAAAGCGCTTCTCCGGCGCTTTCTCTATTTGTATCTTCTGGACTTATAAACTTCTGTCAGAACATTTTCATACTTAATGATAAAATCTAAAAAACGGTCATTACCAATCCTCAATATGAGATCATATCCGCTTAATCCTTGTTTATTACGTTTTTCAAGTGAAGCGCCGTTCATTAAAAGGAAGTTAAAGAATGAAAGTTTATCCTGTATAACAGCCTCCTGAAGAGGCGTTAAAGTATCTACAACCGTGTTCAGGTATTCAGGCTTTGCTATCAACTGGATCATGATATTAATAAAGTGATTACCCTGTTCATCTTCTTTCAATACCCTGATTAAATAAATAATAGCATTAAGTTTAACTTCCAATGTTTGAAACATGAAGTGATCATAGAGAATATCACCTCGATTCTGTTTTATAGCTGTAATTAAAGCTTCTTTTATATCCATGATTAAGCCTTTTTCTTGGCTTTGTTTTCTTCTGATAACAACATACGAGAAATTGTCTGGTTGTTTTCAATGTCTAACATCGCAGCATAATCAGCGGCTTTTCTTCCACTGTGATCATTAATCAAAACATCGCCACCATTGACAATAAAAAACTTAACTGCTGGAACATTACCCATTATAACAGCGTGAAATAGAACTGTTTTACCTTCTCTGTCCTGATTGTTTATATCAAAATATTTAACAAGCATTTTGGACATTTCATAATCTTTATATTTTTTATAAAGTAGCGTGTATAATAATAAGGTGTGATGATTTGTTGTAAGCCAATCATCCTTACCAATACCATTATCTATAATATATTTTTCAAATCCGGCAACATCTTTTGAAGCAAATAATTCTTTTGGAAAGTTTTCCATAATATTCTCCTAATAATTAAAATGTGATGTATTTTATATACAAAATTAATTCTTGTTGGTCAATAATACAGAAATAAAAAACCCGCAATTAAGCGGGTCAGAGAGAAGGAGTATTAATTTAAGCGCTCAATAACATTCTTTCTTCATTCTTTTTTCTTACGTTATTTTTAAACACCTCTATAAACTGACTGTAGTTCTTTCTGTCTGCCATTGTCATGTTTTCATAGTGGTAATGACCATCAACACTTTTCAGGAATGGATTACAGCCCATGTTAATCAATCGGGCAACATTCAAAAGCTTGTTGGTTTTAAAAAGCACTGTCTGACCTTTCTTGTTTCTGTGGTTGATTTTAGCGCCACAGCTAACAAGATACCTTACAACATCCATGTTGGGATTGATGAAAACAGCCGTTTCACCATCACTGTTCTGGTAGTTAACATCAGCGCCGTTCTCTACAAGTGCCTTAGCCACTTCTACATTACGAGCAACGAAAAGCGGAGTGAAACCTTTGTAGTTCACAAAGTTAACATCTGCTCCATTACTCACTAAATCAATAACTTCTTTAGAGGTATTAACTAAGAATAAATCGTAGTTGTATTCCTCAATCATATTTAAATCTTTCATATTAAACTCCTTCTGTTTCTCTCTACCTCTTATATACACCATAATAATAGTATAATCAAGTATAGATTAGTCTAGTCTATACTGAATTTATAATAAAATATTTGCTTTTAAGCGGCTATGAATGTATATTTAAATCTATTCATAATGTATTTCCTCCTTTTGAGGAAAAATCTTTTTATATTGTATGGCTGGGATTCTTCCCGGCCTTTTTTTATGCGTGAAAAAGCCCCGCACAAAGCGAGGCTTGTAGTAGGAAAAACTTAATCAAAATGGAACAAAATCAGGATCATCCAGCTCGATAGGTTCACCATCAACAACGTTATCAAGGTTGCTGGAAGCGTATTTCAATATATCTTCCAAATCAGATTTGTTATCTTTATTGAAGTTATCGAGAACTTCGTTATTAAGCAAATCATCTTTGCTTTCTTTATCAAACTGAATAACAGGTCTGTTTTTCAAGTGAATGAATGTTCCTCTGGTAGATACCGGGATCTTATCACCTGCTGAAAGTTTTTTCTTTTTAGCTACGCCAAGTTTTTTACCATCTTCAAGAAGACCTAAAGCCTGAGCTGCTGTTTTTAATTCAGCAATATCAAGTTTAAATGTCCTTTTGAGACTTTCTTCACCAATGGTATTTAATATAATATTTCCATTGAAATCTGTGTTTGATTCCATCGGTGAATCAAGATGAATAACACCTAAAACATTACCTTTAGTTTGAGCTATATCAGAATATCTTTTAGCCTCTGCTTTTTGAGATTTGAATTTCAAATCTGAATCATCATTGGTATAAGCATAGGTTTCCCAAACGAACGAACCTTTGTTAGCATTGATCCAGTCTTTCAGAATATCTATGCGAGTCCAGTTATCTTCATTAACATCAAAATCAGGCTCATCAACATTAGAAAAACGAGATTTATGAATATCAATGGCTTCATGACAAAGCTCACCATATTCATCACCAATAATGTCTTTAATCATATCCGCACCGATTTTTAACAGTGCGATAGTTTGTATTGTTCTTCTATCATCTTTAAGACGCTGATAATTTGGGTCGCCTGTAAGCTCACCCTCATAGATTTTAATCTTTTTGTTGAGTGTATCAGCGTTCTCAACAATATAATCAATAATCATCGGGTAGAAATGACCATAGTTATCATTAATCTCTTCTTGCCAGCGCCCGACAACATCCTCTCCTTGATCATCTATATATTCAGGGAATATATTTAACTCTGGATCTTGAACGTCGAATTCTTCTATACGACTTTCTATAGCCCCTTCTTTCATGTCTCCCTGAACAAGTTCGGATAGTGGTTTATTGGATGTAGAAACTATAACCATATTCCACGATTTACCCTCTGTAGCTTCTGTATCCTGATCGAACTTAGAGCGGCCTCCATTGTTCGCTATCGTCATAAGCTGCGAAACGGCATCTCCGGCATTTTTACGGAAAATATCATCCAGTTCATCAACAACAAACCAACCGTTAGTGTAGTTCGCCAAGAAGTTTTCCAGCCCTACATACGTTGTCTTACTGTCTCTTATCAAACCATTTTCTTTGCTCGGAGCACCTTCTATGCTGGCAACGAATAGTGCAAGTGTCGTTTTACCTGTTGCCCTTTTACCGTATATATTGAATATAGGGGAAAAGTTAGCAGTTTTACGAATACGGCCTCTTGTGTAAGAAGCAAAGGCGATACAGAAGAAGATACAGGCCAGACGTGAGGAAGCCATGATCTCTTTGAATACATTTATCTGTATAGAGGCATTACCTACCCTTCTAGTTCTTGTCGGCATCGAACCAACAAACTGAGGATGACTTTCTCTGATATGGGTAAAATCATTAACCCATCCACGCCTAACGTAAGCTGGTATACAATCAATAAATGGCTCCATCATTTTACCATCTACACGCATGTATTTATTCTGTCCAGCTTCAAGAGCGGCGTTAACAGCCCTTTGAACATCACGAAGAGTATTCAGGTCAGGTGGTAATGTATATCCATGTTTCCTGAGTTTAGAACGTGATAAATCAGCAAAAAGATCATGCGGTATATTCAGGTGTTTCTTTTCCTTCCTGATATTATAAAACTCAACTTTAATATAGAAAGAGTTTATATCTTTACTCGCATCGCTGGTTTCGTCTGATTCTTCTTCTAAATCAAGGTCTACTGTATTAAGCATCTGAACAGGATAAATGTAATAGTTAGAAATCTTATCCCAAAAGAATTCCTTCTTAGTGCCTTTTTTTGGCATAGAAGATTTTAATTTATAAATGCCTGTTTCATGAATAAGATATTCACTATTAGCAAAAAAAGCTGTTTCTATTAGAAACTTCTCTGTTAATATCGTTTGAGTAGCCTGTATATCATCATAAGACAACTCACTTTTAACCACTTTCATATTCATAATGTTTCCTTTTATAATCTTTTTTTATTGTGCTCTTTTGGCACTTTTACTATTTATATCATTTTCTCACTATAAATCAATAGTAGAGTGAGAAATATTTAAGCAATCGCCTTTAAATTACGCTTCCAATTATAAACGTAGTTTTCGATATAGATTTTTGAAAGATTATTTGGGGCTGTATTACCATACTCATTTTGAATATCGTTTAAAACATCCTTTATTACTTCAAGCTGTTTTTTCTGGTCAACATTGAATATTGATACTGCTACAGGTAGATTTCTTAGAATACATTCCTTGAAAAAGAAATATAAAAACTCATCATTATAGGATTCAGGCTTGAAACAACCCCACTTTTTAAGCTTTGAAGAAAAGTAATCAACAAACATATTTACTTGCTGGCAGGTAAAGTTTTCATCACCGTAAAGCGAATAGCTGTTTATTCCTTCTTCAACAATAAGCGTTTTATTGTCATTAAATGGTAATGAGTGTCTGAAAATAATTTTTTCTTTTCTTGATAGGTCAGTTCTGTTCTTCCAGACATAACCGAGCAATGAACCATAATCAACCTCAATATCTGAGGCTGTAGCGGTTATTTCAACTTCTTTTGGTGGTTCCTGTGCTTCTGCTTCTTTTCTGGATTGTATAGCCATCCTCGCTTGTTCTGTTCTATTCATCATAATGTATACCTTCAAATGTAATCGGCTAAAGCAAAGAGGGGCTTTTTAGCCCCTTCTATTTATTATTTGTTTTTAGGTTTTTTAGGGTCAGGATTGTTATTTTTTTCTTTTTTAGAATCTTCCAGCCTTTCTTTGTTATCATTTTCATATAACTCAAGAGCGGTATTAAGATCCTTATTTTCGCTTATTAAAGCATTATTAGATTTGATTAGCTCTTCTACTTCATTCTTTCTATCTTCAAGTTGTTCATTAAGAGTTCTATTCTTAGTTTCAAGTTCTTTTTTCTCATTTTTCAGAGTGGTAATATCATTAATTTGACTTGTAATCTGTTCAGTGAGTTCTTTATTTGATTTTTTAAGTTTTGAAATAGCCTCTTCGTGCCCATCTTTGAGCTGTTGGATAATCTCATCGAAGTCTTTACGTTGTTTTTCTTTACTTGCTTTAAGATCATTAATTGTTTTGTTAAGCTGGTTTTTATCTTCCATGTGAACCTTAATAGTTGTATTGAAACCATCAATAACAATATCGTTCTCTTCACGTATAGCTTCAATTTCTAATCTTTGTTCTTCAATAATAGTATCTTTACTGGATAGCTCTCTCTCATAGTAAAGCTCTTGTTCATTAAGCTTATCTTCTAAAGCTTGTATAGCTTTAGCATGAGATTGATTATTTGCCTGAATCTGTGTCTCATAACTGTTTTGGATGTTGGTAATATCAACTTCATGCTGCGCATTAGTAAGGGTTAATGTATTTTCAAGCTCTTCATATTTTTCTTCAAGAGCATCAAAACTTTGAATTAACTCTTTATTCTCTTCCTTGAGGTTATTGTAATCAGCAGTAAGATTCTCAAAATCACCAGATTTCTTTAATAAAGCGGCTTCAATAGTATCTTTTGCTGTTTTCTCATACTCTAACTGCACCTGAGTTTTCTCTAAAAGCTCTTTAGTAGAGTCAAGTTGCTGTTTAGTATGCGCTAATGAGATAGAGCTATTTATAGATTGTTTTGTCAGGTTTACTAACTCAATATCACGATATGCCGCTGCTAAAGTTTCCTCTGCTCTTTTAGAAATAACAGCAAGAAGTTTTTGCTGGTTCATTATTTCTTTATGAAGGATAGCATCCTGAATATCGTCTATTTTTATTTCTTGAGAAGCTAACTCTTTAGCTGATTTTAAACCATCTAAATGTTCTGTTAAATCTTCACCTAAATTAACGTCTTGTTCCTCAGACGAGGAAATAACATCTTTAACAAGTTCCTTAGCCTTGATCTGATTATCATCAACAGCTTGGTCTTTTTTAAGCCAGCGAGTTTCTGTTAATCCAAGTTCTTTTAATTTCTCATTAATATTGGCAATTTTCAGATCGCGCCATTCTGAGGCTTGAGAAATCAAAGTGCGGCTTGTAATAGAACGCCAGTCTGGATTTTTACTGATTAACTGTGGCTGTCCGTTATGATCCACACCATAGTAGTTTTTATAGTTAAGTGTTCTTGAGTGAGTAATTATATGGAAGTGTGGGCCAGAACCATCTTGTTCAACATGAACGGGCGTGACGAACGTTAATGTTTCCCCTAAATGGACATTTGGCGAGAACTTACCACCGCCTTTATTCTTAGACCACCATTCATGAGGTTCACAGAAGTTTTTAGCGTGAGCATCACGCCATTCAACCCACTTTTCAGGTGGAACGCTGTCAGGAATATGAATAACAACATGGGTAAACTCAAGATTGGCTTCCTGTCCACCTTTCCCGGCATCTTGACCTTTTTTTAACGAACCCGTTAATCTCTTTTTGGTGTTATAACCGGGCATATCCTGTAATTTAAGATATAACTGGTCAGTTGCTAAATCTTCCGGTTTCATCAAACCTGAAACATATTCACCTGTATCAGTATTACGATAGCCGATAGCTTTTTTAATTAGTTCGGCAGTGCTTACATCAGTAAGGTATTCACCCGTAATAGGGTTTTTCATGAGCGCATCGCCTAAACCAACTTGTTTAGAGCTTTCAGCATTTCTTAACCAGCTTATAGCGCCCTTAGCTGTATATTCTGTATGTATCTTTATCATAATGTATTCCTTTTATAATTTTACATTCTATTTATTTTGGGTTGGGTTTTTTGCCCCATAAATATATGCTAACCCATTTTATAAAAAATACAATATTCGAAGTAGTCCGTTTGTCAATTATTTTTCAGACACAATGATCTTTTTATTTTCTTTTATTAACTCGTCAGCTTTCAAATCAGCAAGAGCCAAAATAACGTTGGAATAAGGTTCATCAGAAAGAGATTTAATTTTCTCTTCAAGAGCTTGAGGAATACGGATAGCTGCCATACGGAAGTTATCTTTTTCACGAGTAATCTTGAAGGTGCAACGCACGTATGGCGTAGTTCCCGGAGGAATATCACCCAGATCGATATACTCATAGTTCCAGTAGGTTTCCGCATACTGGTTAGCAAAGGCAGTTTCAAGAGAGGTTTTTTCAAACGACTCCATATCATCTAACCAACTTGCTGCTTTTTTCTTCTTTTCTTCTTTCTTATCAGTCATCACAAACTTCCTCAGATTTCACCAGAATGAATATAGTCTAGTCTATACCAGTCTATACTCTATTTCATGTTTTTTTGGATCAGGCTTCACTACCGGAGGCCAGTTGCTTAATCTTGCTACCCATTACCGCTAACAGGTGTTCAAACTCGGCCTGAGCATCGTTAGCTGATGGCAAACCTGATTTTGGTTCGAATACTGTTATACCCATACCATAGGCGCGAGGGTAGGCAACACGTTTTCTGATGAAAGGTTGTTCATAGCCGTGAGCGCGTGCTTTCTCTTGGATACGTTCTAACAGTTCGCTTTGTTCTCTGTTCTGGATCTCAACACGATTTGGAAGCAACAGATAAGGCTTCTTCATTTCGTTCTTCAGCTCATCAATGCTTTTCAGGGTCACAGAAAAACTGGCCGCATCGAGGATAGTTGGAACAATTACAAAACTACCCAGCGCACCGCCGCTATTCACACCGGGGCTGTGGTCAAAAATGATATAGTCAGAATCAGGTGCAGGTTTACGGCCTACATGGAAAGGAAGCTCTCTACCATTCTGTTTAGCGTATCCTGCAAAAATCATTGCCCCGCCCTGTGGGTCAAGGTCTACCAGACTTGTTTTACGCCCCTGAGCCGCAAACCACCCGGCAACGTTGATAGCAGTATTGCTTTTGCCAATACCACCTTTTCTATTCCATACACTGATAGTCAACATAACAATCACCTTTTTCTAGGTTTTTCAGTTAGTTAGGCTTCCCGTCAAATTGACATTCCGCCGATATAGATTAGTATATATTAGTATAGACTATACTAGCAATGGGAAAGTTTATGCTAACCAAAACAATTACTTAAAGAGAGGAAAACATATGATAGACAATACAGAAAACTTGTTCGATAAGAACGGAAATATTCAGGATGTGTTCAAAGACAAAACAGTAGAAGAGCTGGAAGCACTCTTCCCCTCGATGGACAACAACGAAGAACCGGCTTTACCAGTAGAAGCTAACCCGGCTGATGAGCTTATCGAGAACCGCATTGTTCTACAGGAACGTATCACCAAGCTTAACGAGCTTATCGCTAACAAAGATACGCATGGCTTCAATGACGCTGTTATCAGTGCGTTCAATGATGAGTTATCAGAACTGGAAGGTTCACTTAAAGAGATAAACAGCGTGTTAAGTAGTGATCCGGTGGCTGACGTTGAAACGCATAATCTCGCAAACAAGCAAACCCAACTTATAGAACAGTTTGATAAAGATATAGATGATTTATACGCTTTGGATTTTAAAGACATGACTACCGAAGAGTTAGAAGAGTATTTTGAAAAGCAAAAAGCACTAAATGAACAAGAGATAAGAAATTGCGATTGGGTCATTCATAACCACTATGATTTTGATGTAAGTGATGTTATAGAGGCAACTCAAAAACGTGATCACTACATGAATAAGTTCGATATTATTTCTCAAAGAGTAAATGATGAATTGAACGTAAGGAAAGAAAACGCTGAAAATGATTTATTTAATATTTTAACGAATAATCAGTCTCCGCAAACAACTACCAAAAATGAAATAGATTATACTGATTTAGATCGTTTTACTGAACAACATCGCAACCCTAAAGATGCGGATAAACTTATTGAAGAAAGAAATAAGTTAGAAGCGAGTGTAGAAAATTTCTCCAACCTAATAGAGAACAAGGATACATTAAATTTTGATGATGCTTTTATAAAATCTATCATAGAAAACAAAAATGATGCGTCTAATAAACTTGAAGAAGCGAACAAATCTATAAAAAGCATACTTAACAATAAAGATCTTCCTGATATGACACATAATGAACTTAAAGAATGGAGTGATATTAAAAGGGATGCTTACATGTTTGTTAACAGTAAAATTTCAGATGAGCTTATGACAACAGAGAATCATATTATAACTAACAGGCTTATTAATGAAAGAAATGAAAATGAAAAATGGTATAAAGAGGTAAGTGAAAAGATAAAAGAAGAAGAACTTAAAAGAGAGCGTGATTATAATAGTTTCATGCAAAGCATTCATCATGAAATTGTTAAAGAAAATAGCCAAAAAGAAACACTTACTGATGAAGATAAGTTGTCAAGTGAAATATATAAAAATGTAGCTATTGAAGAAACAATGACTCTTAAAAAATCTTCCAATCTAAAAAACAAACTATCTCAAACAAGAGAAAGAATAGCTACCAACAAAAAAGTCGATTATGAAGAAGATAATCAAATGCCGTGGTATAAAAAATTAGGTGATGTTGTAGATTACTTTGCTGATGGTTTAAAAGGTAGTTCCAATGCTAAACCTGTTTTTTTAAGTGAGGATAAAATCTATGATACGTTTGGTGATGAGATTGATAAAATCATAAACAGATCTAAAACACGTATTATTCACTTTAAAGATAAAACATCTGTTCTTGAAAGTGCTCAGGAAATAAGAGCTAAAGGCAAAAACTATAATACAGTATCAGAAAAAATGTCTAAACTCGCCATAGCTAAAGGCTGGAAGTCTATAACGTTTGAAGGTAGTGATGTGTTCTTGGGTGTAGCTTATGAGAAAGCAACCCGTTTAGGGCTTGTCGTAGAGCCTCAGAACGCTGAACAAGAAGAACTGTTCAAAGGTATCCATAAAGCCAAAGGTCTTGATGAGATCATGCCATTCAGCGGTATGAAGAGAGAAGAGGTTAACAATAAAGAGATTGATGTTCCAGAGGTAAGAGCCACACAAGGCCAGAGGATGAGAATGTAAAAAGGGGCTAACGCCCCCTTTTTATGCTCTGTATGAAGATCTTGATTTTTGTTCTGGTTCATCTATTTCTAATGCCGCCTCTGCTTCAAGGATCTGGATATTTGATTGCGCTGATTTTAAACCATCACTTAATGTAGGCTGATCACCGCCATATTCACCATCCCATGCTATAAAACGGAATCCCTCATCAGAATTTAAAGATTTAGATGGATTATGGTTTTTATTAGATTCTATTGAAAAGACAAGCTCACCATTACTATCACTTAATGACGCATATTCTCTATCGGTATCAATTGAAATTTCGCCATTTGATAATCTTCTATTCAAATCAGAAAGTTCAGGATCGGTTTTTATAGTATCTTCAATTTCTTTTGCGGCAAGATGATGTGATAAATCATCAGATAAAGCCTTGTAATCTTCCTCTGTATAGTTAGATATATCAATCTTTTTATTGCCAAGATCAAGAACTAAATCACCTGTAGTTTCATCAGAAGTGTATTTAGATGTGGATGGAGTGGATTTTATTATACTTTCAGCGTTATCATGGAACATTTGAAAATAGGTTTTATCATCATCATAATATTCTTGCTTGCTGTTATATTCTTTTGTTTGTAATGCTGCGTTATCTAAAACATCATTAATACTAACTACTTTATACTGTTTACCCATAATGATTCTCCTTTTGTTATATGGTTTATTAATTACATCATATATTCAATAAAAATCAAATTAAATTGAGATATTAAATAATAAAACAAGATAAGCGGTATAGGTAAACACAAAATAAAAGGGGCATTAAGCCCCTTCATATTTATTTATGGTTCGTCCGGGTAAGTGAATGCTTTATGCTTCTCATGTTCTAACGCTGACATAACACAATGTAATAATGTTGGGTTATTATCATGAGATTTGTTTATCAGGAGCCTTAAAAACTCCATATTTAATCTTTGCCTTTCGTTAAGACTGTTTCTGTCATGTTTAATCTTTTCATAGCTGTTGCTATTGAGGTAATCAAAATAGTGCTGCATAAAACCAGCCACAACATCACTCACCTGAACCAGCGGGTTTAGCTTGGAATCAGCGAAAGAGTAATTAAGCGTTAGATTAGGGTTGGCTTCTGCTGCCTTTTGTAGATCTGCTTCCACTACCTTCTCTATGTCAAAGATATGACTGGAAGCCTCGAACATTTGCGCCCGGTGCTGATAGAACATAGCGAAGCCATCAACAAGGCGGTTATCGTCGTCTGTAGGCGGTTCATCCCTAATATCCATAGTGAGTGTCATATCATCTATGTTTTGGTCAGAGCAGGCCATCAGGAGCTGCAGGAGGCCATGAGCTAACCGGAGCTGGAAATCATCTTTATTGGTAGCTGTATAGAGGTTAACGCAATGGTTAGAGATCTGGCTTGATAGCCCTTGTATGAAATCCTTCTCCTTACCTTCTATGTATGGGAAGTCATAGGACTTGAGGAACTGGATGAAAGCAATCTTGTTAGCCTTAACGTAGGTGTGTAGAGCATCCTTGTTTGCCATAAGGTAGGCGTGAAACTGTTGATCACTACTATCTCTGATAAAGCCCTTCTCACGTCCATAGAGGAAACAGTCATCAATGATGTCCACGTATCCCCAATATTCCATATTGAGATGGAAGTAGTGTAGGTATAGATCACCATAGAGAAGCCACTCAAAGAACGCTGTGAGCTTCTTAGACGTGAGCATAGTCAGGAAGTCGCCTTTGGCTAAGTGTTTCAGCTTGAACTCTTTGGCGTTGGCCTGTAGCTGTATGCGCTGGCGTAAATCATCAAAGTCGGCACTCGATGAAGAACCAGTATGAGCAACACCGGCTAACACGAAGTTTACGCTGTTGTGCTTGTCTGGATCATGGTCAATGTTATAACCATCAATTTGTTTGGAAAGATATAGTTTACGAACGTTATTAGATTCATCGTAATAGAATTGATAGCTTTTGTTTTGCTGCGGGAAAGGATTCATACACATCACTTTTTTTGTGGGTTATGAACCATATATAACAATGTAGGATCTGGAAGTCTATAAACAAAAAACCCGCACAGGGCGGGCTTCTTTAAGAGAGAGAGTATTGCTATTATAAGATATTCAGATTGAATATTTTAGATATGACAGTTAAAAACGCTACCCCCGTCATTCCGAATGTTAAAAATATCAATCCTAAAGCAGGTAAACCTAAGACTGCCATGAATGGTGCAGCAGCGCTTGAATCAAGATTCTTCAATCCTTTGATTTTACTAATCGGAAGAATTACACCGAAAATAAAAGCTAAGGTCAAAGCAATCTGAAACATTAAAAGCGGTATAGCATAAAACATGTTTGCTAAAGTTTTAGTCGTTTCGATATACCATTCAGTGATTTCCCATAACATTTTAAAGCCCTCTCTCTCGTTTTGTTGATTAAATAATATCGTACAGTTTTATTGATATCAAATTATTTTTTTAAAATATTTCTACCCTTTGGGTAGAACTGAACTGGAATTTCTTTTCCATCTTTTTTTGCCATAGCAATATCATTGAAGGGATTGGGTAGAATATCTTCAAGAGATTTAAAAGTATCAAGCTTGTAATCAAAGGAGCGTATCTTGAAACAGTAAGCAAAAACAACAAAGTGAAAATACTGAGTAAACACTAAAATTGTAAGACTTAAAGAAGAAGAAACAAAAAGTAATTTAGTTCCATTACAAGCCATAAAGATGGTGATAGACATGAATAAAATAAAAGATAATAAAGACATCCACGCCATCGACGCACAGCGTTTATACATGTAATTAAGTTTCGCCTCATTTAGATTTTTAATTTCATACCAAACATCAAAACTATTAACTTCATGTCCCGGTAAGCCTCTGGCATATCTAACTTTGTTAAATATTTTTTTTGCCAATAAAAATGGGATAAGAAATGGAATGGTAAAGAGTTTAAAAAAACCAATAATTGGAAACGCGGCTACTTTAAGACCTGTTTTTAAACCATTGGGTATGTTTATTTCATTTTTTTTCATAATGTATTTCCTTTTATAATAAGTGTGTATAATTTTATATACAAATAAAAAAATAACATGTCAATAGAAAAGCCTCTAAAAAGAGGCTTTATATATTATTTTTTATTTATTATTTTCATCTTCACCAAAGTCTTTGATATCTTGTCCACTATCACCTTTAACTACAGGCTCAGTTTTTACATCATCAAATACCGTATTACTACCTTCGGTTGCTTTAGGATCATTACCACCCGGTGTTGTTTCTTTAGGTTCAGTTTTAGGCTTGGTAAACTGCGGAGACATCATATTAGACATCATTCCAGCACCTGCCGCTGCCGCCGCTGCGGTTTTAGCTGTTGATGATTCAGCTTGTCCTGAAACCATGCCTAACACAGAGGATGTTGCCCCACCGATCCATTTAAAAAGATTATCAGGAATAACATGCATAAGTTTTAAACACATTAACTCTACAGTTAGCATTAATGAACCATATAGTAGGAGCATAGTTAAGCCTTTATTTATGGCTAATAAGCCACCTTCAGTATTACTTCCTGCTGTAAAGAAGGTAGAATTCATCATATCGAAAAGTATAGTTGTCAAAACGAAGGAACCAGCATACCCAGCCATGTTTAATGGTGGTCTTAAACCAATGTTTAAAACAAGCATGTATCCTTGCCCTTGCTTACCTACAATACCATCTTGATCTGGTAATAACATAGCCAAAACTAAAAGTGGCGCTCCAAACATTGCTTCAAATATTAATATGTAATATCCAGCAACACAGAAGAAACCTATTATGTAAGGCATCATTGGAATTACGAACGCTAACAAATTCCCACCTAAAATAGTGTTTTTTAGTATACTATTAAAGAGTGGAGATACAAAGATTGCTGCTGTTTGTATACCATTACCAACAAACGGAATACTACCACCTGCCACAGCACCACCCGCTAAAAGTATATATGATGTTTCAGCACTAACTATCATTCTTGAACCCAAATTAACGGATACAGAAAGAGGCATTAAACTTGATGCTTTAGATGCTTCATAGTTGTTTGTCCATGATAAGTTTCCGCCTAAAGTTGATATAATCTTTTGATACCAACCATCATCACCTTTATTAGAATCTAACATAGATGAGTCTACTTTATTTGCATCACTCAAAAGTTTTTGAAGTCTTTCTAATTTTGGATATACTTCATAAAGCTGATTTCCACTACTAAAACCATAATAGTTAGCATTATCATTTTGTTGAAAATTCATTGAAGCCGTAGGATACCTGTTAACCGCTGCATTAGCTTCTGATATTGAATCAGCAATTCTTGAATAGAAAGTATAACTATAAGTCCATCCTTTCTCTGTTAGCTTATCAATTTCAGATTGTGTTAATGACTCTTTCATAACGCTTTCAGCGGAAGCTTGTATGAATTGGCTATAAGCATTAACTAAAGTATCTATAATCTTATTTAATTGTTCAGCGTTATCATTTGGCATTGATGAAAGATAACCTGCATAAGCAGTAGCTCCCTTAACCAAAGCTTCATTAGCTTTTATTTGGGCTTCTTGAACGGCTTTACTGATTTTAGTTGTATCAATCAAAGTAGAACCCGATTTTAAATCCTTGTCTATGAGTTTTAACTTAGTGCTACCGCAAAGGTCTATACCATTTCCATATGAACTGTTAGGTGCAGCGGGTAAACCGAAATTATAACCTACAACTTTGTCATTTTTAATCGGAGTTGTATCCATATAACGATAAGCAGGCCCCCATTTCGAATTTGCATTAACTTTCTTAGCATTTTCATTGTAGATATTAACACAAGCTGCTGAATATAATGTATTCATTACTACTTGTCGTATTGCTGCTTTGTTATCAACTGATATATATGTATTATCTGTGATTAGGCGTGGTGCAAGCTTATTCCAAACATCATTACCCCACTGATTACCAACTAATACTAACCACAATATAATCATGTGTAGAGCAGAATAACCATTGGAGATCGGGAAAAGTAAACCCGGAACCAAGGCTGTTCTTATAGGAACCCACATTGAAGACCATTTTTTACCTAACATCTCACCGTCATGAGCTGTTGACATTGTTCCGGCAATAAGCGTGTATGCGGCTATAATCCCACCTAACTGCATTATAATAGGCAAGTAAACATCAAGAACGGCTCCTGTGATGTTTGATTGAAACGGGTTAAACCATTTGTCTATATTGTTTCCTACAGCATCCTCACTTCCCGTCACTAAACCAAAGAGATTCAATGCATGGGCAGGTGAGGTTATGAATAAGCTTAAGAATAAGCTTAGAATAAAAAGATTTTTCTTCTTCATAACTTTCTCCATTTTGTATGTTTATTTGTTTTGTGTCCTTATTATTTTTATTTGGCTTACATATAAATAAATACAACAATAATTAATATAGTCAAGATGTGTATAATATTATTGACAAATATATTTTAATTAGCTAATTAATAAATGAACAGAAAACAAAGGAGAATAAAATGAAATATTATATGCTAAAACCATTTCGAATAGGCATCTTAGAGAACGATATAACTGTTAAAGAATCAGAACAATATGTGATTATTGATATAATTAGCGGAGAGGAAATACTTTATTGTGATGATAATTGTTATTTAATTACTCCAACTTTATTGAAATCTCTTAAAGATAGCAATCTTACAGGTGTTAATGTTGTAAAGCCTAAAAATATGAAATTTAGTATTGAACACAACATGAAACATCCTAATAAAAGTTTAAGGGAATGGTATAGACTAATACCATTTAAGTATGATAGCAGTAAGAATCAGGAAATATTTCTTGATCAATACGACAATCTAATCATAAATGAGCGCATAAAAAATATAATATATAATAAGGATATTCATAGGGTAAAGAGGGCTTTTATAACAGAATATGAGATGGATAAAGTAGTGCATCATGATGAAGAAATAATCGAGCAACCTGTTTTTAAGAAGGAAAATAAAACCACTTTTAAAGATTGGTGTGTTTTCATGTTTATTCTTATAACTATCATTTATTTGTTTTTTAAATAAGAGGCTGAAATATGAATATTGAAATCAATGATGGTATTACAGGCGAGATCTTAGTGTTAAATCAAACAACGTTTAACAATGATGTGGATACTATACAGTTAAGAATGACACCAGAGTTTTTAGCCCTTATCAAAAGACATTGTTCCGGTGCTATTGATGTGTCTATATCAGCTTTATTAGATTATGGAATCAACAAAATATTAGATGAAAACATTTCAATCTCAATACAACAAATTGAGAAAGAAATCGTAATTGAATCAGTAAAGCGTGATAGTAGCATTATTCCATTTACTACAGTTAACTATAGAGCATCAAGAAAAGACACACGCCCTGTATTCGTGAGATTATGTAAAGATCTAAAATATAGGTTAAAAGAAATATCTCCGACTAAATATACTCTTTCCGCAATTGGTATAATAAAGTATTCGATTGATACCTTGCTTAAAAACAATCAATGCCTGATAATAAAAAGTGAGGTTGTTTATGAAAAATAAAAACATTGAATTTATACTTAATACTATTCTTTTTGCTAAGTTTCTTTTATATCAGGATGAGTTCACAAATGAAGAGCTTGAACGTGGTGAAGATATTAGAAACATTAAAGAACTTTTCGTATTCAAAAACAAAGAGTGGATTAACGACATTACTACGATAAGAATAAAGGCTATTAACAACGATATTCATATATCGTCAACATACATCATGTCATTAGATGGAGTGGGTTATTATGCTTATTCTAATAAGTCAGAGGATGAGTTATACCAATATTTAGTTAATGACTTATGCGATCATTATATCGCTGTAAGTGAAATGTCATTGGAAGACATAGAAGGTGCTTTAGAAGCAATTGAAGAGGATTTGTTTGATATATACAGAAGCAATCTGTCTTTAGCCAACAAAATGATTTTAGATGTTTCAAACAGATTTAAAATAAAACCTGATTTGAAAAGACCATTACTCACCATCGTTTAAAAGGGGTTTAACAGCCCTTTTATATTGTTCACTGTTTTATGATGTGCTATGTTTATCTTCTAACTTAAATGTTGAAAAGGATAAAACATGAGCGCATTAGGGCAGTTTAATAACATTCGCACTATCAGAAAAGAAGCCCATGAGATGGGTTATGACACCTTCCTTGAGTTCGCTGAGAAGGTTCAAATCGTTAAGGATGAGTTCCTAAAAGAAGCAGAAGAGGAAAAAGCGAAACAGGCACTGGTAGAAGAGAAGCTGAAGGCTACTACTGAACTTCTCCAGTCTGAGGGCTTTGAAGTAAGCCTTGAGGCCGTCAGAGCGCTTCTGTTAGGTCAAATTGATGCTCCTGCCCCTACTGGCAAGGGTAAAGGTGGTAAAGGCGTTAAACGTGGTTCTGTTGAACCTAAGTATGCGTTCACTGTAGAAGGTGAAGAACAGACGTGGACAGGCCGTGGACGTATGCCGTTAGCGCTGAAAGAACTGATTGAGAAGGGCGAAGAGCTGGAAAGCTTCCTGATCAAGAAAGAAGATTAAAAGCAATACCAACACCAGAGAAAGACCAAGCCCCTTGATAGGGGCTTTTATTTTGGCTATTAAATCACTCTAAATGATATAAATTTGCTCTCTATCTTATTTCTCATAATTCACCCCCTTTTTCAGCTTCCACTTTTCTTTTAAGTTGCATTTTTAAACTCTCATTACCTGATAAAACATAAGCTCCGACTGTTTTATGGCTTTCCTTTTTCGTTGCTAAGTAAATAAATCTCTTGAAAATGGCTATTGACACATAACTACAAATTAATACACCGATAGGATATTTAATGCTATTTGGTATGTGCGTAAACATTTCATATGACAAAAGAGCCGCTCCTACTGATAAATTTAACAACATTGCTTTACTGTTAGCGAAATACTTCACTATTGCCACGGTATAATCTTCTACTAAACTATTGCTCATAATTACCTTCCTTTTTTAAGTTGTTTTACTGCTTTAAATGCCTGATACCAAGCTGTTATTGTTCCTGCTGCGAACACTACCCCTGTATTTAAATACTCTGGATTAAAAGTAGTCCAGATAAGAGCACCACAACCAGCGAATACCAATGTTATATAAGTCCATGCGTCTATAACTAAGTTTGTTCTATTCATAATTTATTCCTCTCTATTATTTGTCGTAAAAGTATATTGTGACGGGTCTTCCGCCATAACCATCATCATTGTTGATACAGGCCGCTGTAAGTGTTGCCATGTTGAGATCCAGACCGTTATCAGTGTTCTTCACCTCTGTAGACGCTACAACTATCTTGAAGAAGCTTGAACCAGCCTGAGTGACGAACTTGGCACAGGCATCTACAGACACGTTCTCAAACCCTATGTAAAAGCTACCGTCATAGTAGGGTTCTATGAGAACGTTAGCGTTCCAGCTATCCCATATCTGGCCTTCATCTACCAAGTCTTCCGGCACTAACTTAGCCTTGATAACAGCATCTACTGAAAGCCCGGTGTAGTTTGCTGATCCTGCGTATAAGTTTTTAATCCCGGCGTTAAGAGTTCCTAAAATCTTTATGTCATTGTCTATTTTTTGTCCTGCGCTGATTTTTGGGTAAATCATGAAAACACCCACTATCAACGCTGATATAATCCCAAATACTAATAACATTTCTAATAATGAGAATCCTTTTTTTCTGTTTAATGTTTTAATCATGTTGTTAACCCCACTTTATATGATTGAAGAAAATATAATCGTAGAGTTATCTTCTGAAAAACATGCTGCTGACGTAGCGGCTATATCTATGTTTTTACCTTCCTCCAGATTTTTTACTTGCGTTGAACCATTACCATTATAAACATCTATGATAACGAAGTTTCCTGATACTGCTGCTATGAGTTTAGAACAGTCAGAAGCTGGAACAGCGTCATAGATAATATTATACTTACCATGATTACCTGAATACTCTACCTGAACGTTCCCTTTCCACTCATTGATGAGTTTACCATCTTGGATCATGTTATCAGGGGCGTTCTTAGAAGCTATGAAACTATCAGTATTCAAGTCCGATATTTTAGCCCTTCCACCATAAAGCGATTTAACACCTGCTTGGATGGCTGTTAAGTTTCTGCTTTCTCTATCGAGTCTTTGTGAAGCCTGAACTTTAGGAAATATCATAAATGCTGCTACTATCAATGCCGCTATAACACCTAACACCAATAATAACTCTAATAATGAAAATCCTTTCTTGCTCTTGCTTCCTTTTAATAACCTAAAACTATTTATCATAATCATTCTCCTTTTTTGTTTTATTTTTTTTGGGGTTATATATAGCATCAATGGTGTTTTTATCTTGTCTAAACATCCACGGAGTGATTGAACCTAAAAGAGTAATACCCCCGCCTATCACAAGCATGTTAAATATTTTACCCATCACATCTGAATCAAATCCAAAATAACTATTAAATAAAATACTTATAACTGAATATGAAACCAACCATAAACCTAAACCTACTATTAGCATAGAAACACTTTTAATGTTTTTACTATTTTTACTATTTTCATCAGTAAGACTTTCCAAAAGGATTTTTATTTTATCCGCCATATTAACCTCTACTTGTTTGATTGTTATTTTCTCTCTGTTTGTAAATGATGCCGCCATCATTCAAAAACTCTTTTATAAACTCAGCCCATGTTTCAGCTTCCTTTTCTCTTGTCTCTGTTCCCATAACTACCTCCTTTAAATGCTCCAGTGTATATCTGCCTTAAAATTCTCTGCTGGCTCGTTCACATAGGCTTTAAACGCTATAACAGCTATGGCCTGATTGATGTAGCCGGAAAACCTGTATGTTGCCTTAATCTGATTGAAACCGTGTTTAACGCCATTAGGAATGATTTTGCGTCTACCTAAGCGTTCTGTCAGGGCTAAGATACTTTCTGCTCTCTCTCCTTCAATCAACGCCGCTTTTGCTATAAACTCATTACCATTATGTAAACCCAACTTCTTTAACTCTCTTGTTATGTCTTTTTTCATTTTTTCATTCCCAAATATGATTTAGCTAAATCAAGATGATCTGATAGAATGCTCAATCTTTCTTCTCTATGTTCATCTTCGATACATCCTATTAGCAATAACCCAACAAACCAACCAAACATTTTTGTAAGATTTATCAAAATAATAAATCCCCCGATACCACTTAAAACTTGCGAAAAAATGTTTATACCTAATAATGATGACAAACCAACTGCGAATACCATCATTAACCAACCGAGAATGAATATTTTTATTCCAAATAATTTATCTGTACTGTCATTTATTTTGTTTTTCATAATTTACCTCTTACATTTTGATTAGTTCCAAACTCATTTGATATTTCATTCCTATATGCGACTATCGTTAATAGCCCAATCACAACCGAAGCTATCCAGTAGCTAAGAGTGTTTTCAACCTTCAACATGCTTAGAAAACCAATAACAGCACATATATTAAAAATCATCATTCCTGCGATATTGAAAACAAACTTAGCTTTTTTCATTTCTTTCTCCTTATGCTGCGTATCTTTTTTGTTCTTTATGGGTTATTTCTATCCCGGCATCCATTAAAACACTCATCATGTTTCTGTCATTTAATAAATGAGCGTAATATAAAGCAGTATGACCAAGTTTAGATTTATTGTTTATGTTTATACCTGATTTGATTAACATCCTTGCTTTAGAGGTATCAGCGGTGTATAGCGCATTCATGTTATTGTTGTTTACTGCGTTAATGTCAGCGCCTTTATTCAATAACAACCATGTGCTGTTAAAATCACTAAAGAACAATGCTGTATTACCGAAGTTATCCTTATGGTTTACGTCTATACCAGCTTTTATTAAAAGTTCAGCTATTTCAAAACTTGCCCCGAACAAAGCTGTTTTACCATTTTCATCTGTAGTGTTTATTTCAGAAGTTCCAGCAAAGTGAATGTAAGATTTAACAGTTTCAACGTCATTAGAAAATAGCATTCTGTTTCTGCTTGAGAATATACCTCTGTTTCTTATACTCTGTATTCTTGTATTTAAAGTGTTTTTCATAATGTTTATCCCTTATATTTAAATGTTTATAATTAAGTTATATTCGATTTTAAATATAAGTCAATCTATATTGAGAAAATAAATTAAAATAAATTTGACTTTTATTTATATTAATTGGATATTGATTAAGAGAGTTAAGTATATTAACTGTTCATTCATAATGTTTCTGTTTATTTGTTTTCGGTTAGTGTTATTAAAGCGTCCTTCGGGGCGCTTTTCTTTTATATATACTCCGTTCGTCGGAACATAAACAAAAAGTATAATATATATTTGATTTTTACTTTATATTAAAGTATCTATTAACTATAACCAAACAAAAAAAGGAAAACATTATGAATATATTTAATAGCTTTAAAACAATCAAAGAAAAAATCCACGTTAAATACTTCAAGAACAAAGAGGGGGTCGAGTTATATTTAATATTAGCATTAATAGCTGCCGCTTTGTTTGCATCTCGATTTCCAAGTCAAACAGATGAAGTGAACATAAATCCTACAGTAAAAATAGAACAGCCTTTAGTTGTTTCTTACCCTGACATAAACGAAAACAACTATAAAGAAAAACTTGAAACCTATCTTGAAGATTTCTACCCTACATTAGAGAAAATAAAAGATGTGAATCTCAAAAAAGGCTTAGAACAATCTAATAATGAATATATAAAAATCTATACCGATATAGAATCATTAAGGATGAAAAGACTTTCTTGCAATAATTTATTTAAAACAAAAAACGTCATTATATGTTCTCATGCTTATGATGGAATCGATAGTGAACTTTCTCTAAAAGTTCAGGAATGGGTTAATCATAGAATAGACCTCGCTAAAGAATGGTATTTAATAGATAGAAATGAAAAGTTTGATATTAACTACGTTGTTATAAGAGGCGATTTTAAAGGATACTATCTTGGTGTTAAGAGTGAACCTGAACCAAAAATGTTTTCAACATTAACAGGTTTAATTGGAAGTATGGTTGAAAAGTTATACGAATAAAAAAAGCCCCATTAAGGGGCTTTAGTTTTTCCATCTGATTTAGTCTTATCAGGTTTAGGGAGTCTGGTTATCCGGGAAGGTTTCAATTCACCTTTTGAGATTTTTACGGCTTCCTCTGCTGATTTCAACAACTCTTCAAAGAACTTGCTCATAATGATTACCGATCCATCAAAACAGGTCTGAATGTGTTCCGGTTCGCTCAAAGCGTAGGACTTCATCAGTTATCTTGTAGATGAGTAGCCAGTCCGGTTCTATGTGAGCATCCCTATAGCCTTTGTAGTTCCCCTGTAGAGGGTGATCTTTGTAGACTTGAGGCAATGGCAAGGCATCATTGATTAACAGCGTCATAAGGGCTTTAAGCTTGCTCATGTCTTTATGACGTTTCTGAGCCTTCTTCACATCTTTCTGAAACTGGCCTGAGTATTCAATCGTCCTTGTGGTCATCTATCAGATACCAAGCTGATTAAACAGATCATCAGCATCTTTAGCTGTATGAACGTCTACGCCTTTCTCACTGTTAGCGATGGTATTAGCAGTAAGCTCGTTAGGAACACGCATATCGAACGGCAGAGCCTTTTCTTTGGCTACCTTAGTCAGAGTGATACGAACCAGATCGGAAACGGTTAAGCCCATTCCGGCAAGCACTACTGCAGCTTCATTTTTCAGTGTTTCATCTATACGAGCACGAACAAATGCATTTGCGGCCATGTTGGAAACCTCCTTTTGGTTAATGGTTATACTGTAGCTCATGTGAGCAACAAAAACAAGTAGTATATACTGATATAGACTATACTCGCTGTGTTGGATTCTGA
>OFOU01000332.1_pt1 | contig 41604 bp, 42 predicted proteins | sample 1542061 | NCBI WGS metagenome assembly OFOU01 (sample SAMN04209239, study PRJEB22552) | human gut metagenome | biome: gut; material: feces | host: Homo sapiens | place: USA: Oklahoma
CCATCGTTTTCTTCATGATGAAATCAAGAAATTTGAGGGAAAAACCGAAGAAAAGACTGCTTAGAAAAAGCGTGCTATCAAAAATGCAGTCAAGGGGTTTTTGTGCCCTAAAATACATACAGAAAAGAAAAAATACGAATCTCCCGAAGAAATTCAAGTATCAAAAATGCTGATTTCTACGGGAGATTCTTATTTTAAGATTTAGGAGCTAAAAATTGGTATTTACCGACAGCCCCTTTTTATTTTCGCCAAAAACTATACAAGTTTCGCCCTTTACATGTTCCTCTTTAAAAATTATGCTATTATATACATCTAAATAATTCCAATTTCCTCAAAACGCCTCTCAAACAGAAAGTGGTGACGCCATGAAACAGTTTTCTCAATTTCTTCCAAATCCGATACTGTTCTTTGCTGTCATAGCAACAGTATCCTGCGGTGCATCTATTGTAAACGCCGACTCCAAAGCCTATGACCTGCCGGAACATATCACTGAAATATACAAAGGAAAAGAGGAGGAATTCCGTATTGATGCAGATGTTAAAGTCATTTCCAGCGACGTTTACACAGGAACCGTGATTTTTTCAGATATTTCATTAGAAAAAGGAAAACTTCTGTATGGCGATATCGAAAAATGGAAATTTACAGATGAAATAAAAGATGCAGAAGCTCTAAAATATAATGAAGAAAGTATATATCTGTATAAGCTGAATGATACGCACCAGTTTTATTTTGATACACCGGATAATATCCCTGAAGCTCATGATATTGGTGAAGAAGCAGCAAATAAATTAGCGACAGAAGCTGTTAATTTGTTAGAACTCAATGCTGAAGTACAGGGGCCCGTTGCAGAATATGATGATCCTAAAGGTATTTATAGCTATGTGCTACGAGGAAGAATCCAGGATATACCTATTGTTTATATGTCAGAAGTCCCTTCCATAGGCAGCCTTGAAATCACTGGACAAAACTACAGCTATCTGCAATATGGAAATAATTTGCATATTGAAAATCAAGAAAAAGCAGGCTTACTGGATTTCGAAGAAATTCTCGATAAAGTACAGCTCTACGCAGAGGCAGGATATATTAAGATACCAGATCATATGTCCATAACAAATATTTCTCTGGGTTATTATATCGAATTGACGTCTGGACATCCCCGCTTCTTCCCGGTTTGGAATTTCCAGGTACCCTCTCTTATTGATGGCTCACAATTCATGTGGGGACAGAATGCTGATGATCTTTTCTACATAAATGCTGTAACAGGAGTACTAGTAAAAGTTATTGCATAGGAGCAAATTTATGGAAAAAAACTGCATTATAAATAAACGAATGGTACTTTCCCTGCTTATTGCAATAGGTATAATGGGACACACCTATATCACCTCCGATATTCATTGGAAAGAATCAGATGTACTTCATCTTCTTACCTTTCCTATGGCAATGTCGATGTTCAATCCTTTTGCAGCAATTTTCCCGGCTTTTCCTCATGCAATGAGCTTTACAGAAGATTATAATACCTCTTTCTTTCGTTTTGTACTCATCCGCTGTACACGAGGAAAATATATTTTGCGAAAAATATTTAGTGTAGGGTTATCAGGGGGGATTATGATGATTCTGTCATATGGATTTATTTTTTTAATCGCTTTTTTAATTGGCGTCCCGACCACAACTGAAAATATTTCAGAATTTTATCTTAACACTCTCTGGTATCCTATTGCAGCAATATGGGGAGGAGGACTTGTCCTTCTTTTGAAACTTACTCTTGCTTTTTTATTCGGACTTGTATGGAGTAATATCTGCCTTTTTCTGTCTGTTTTATTTTTAAACAGATATGTAGCTTTTATCGGAACCTTTATTATATATCAATTTTTATGGCAGGCACTGTCCGCCAATATCTGGAATCCCGTATATTTACTGCGAGGCGATTGGGGATATACTTCTTATTGGCAGCCAGTTCTGATCCAGACATTTATATTTTTTATAGTATGTGTACTAAACTGGATAGGATTGAAAGGAAGGCTGAAACATGGATAAGCATAAATTAATATTAATACAATTAAAGCTTCAGTCTTCCATTCTTATCCCCCGAATCTGGGCTGGATATATCTATGGATTCTGGCTTGGCTTATCTATTTCGATACGTTATTTACAATTTGCAGCAGGAAATACAGTGGGAATTTTTGATTCTTTTCTCCTGCTATATAATGATATATTCCAGGTTACTCTTCTTGTAATTGGATTTTTTATAATAATTGCCGATGCGCCTTTTGTGAATTCTATGACTTATTTTACATTAATAAGAAGCAGTGGATTACTCTGGCGGCTATCCATGACATCTTATTTGCTTATACAGCTTCTTATATACCAGGCAATCATTATCATGGGCTGCATATTTCCAATTTTTATAAATGGAAATTTTACCTTTGAATGGAGTGATACTATACAAATACTGATTGGCGCAACACCCCAGATTGCAATGACTGAATACAGTCTTCCTATACCAAATAGTTGGATTTTAAGATTTTTCAGCGTAAATGAAGCTCTTTTTCATAGTTTTTTATTAACATCTCTTTATTGTTCCTTTTTAGGAATCATAATTTTTATCGGCAATTTAAGCTCCCGATTTCCGTTAGGAATGCTCTTTGCAATAGGAATTCATTTTTCAGGCATGCTGCTAATGTCTGGCTTTGTTCCCTTATATCATCCTGCTATGCTGGCACATGGAATAATGCAATTTCATATTCCTGGAAAAGAAATGTTATCTTTTACAGAAAGCTATTCATTATTTTTATTAAGCAATGTAATTTTGTTATCCACCCTAACTCAAATCTCAGGTCATATTGATTACAATATAGCTGTGAGCCAAAAAAACTGGTAAATGAGGATATAGATATGGCAATTATAGAAATTGATAATATCTCGAAAGAATTTTCTGGCGATATTGTTCTTCACTCTGTTAGTATCTCTTTTGAAAAAGGGAAAATATATGGGATAATCGGGAGAAATGGTTCTGGAAAGACAGTTTTATTAAAAATAATAAGTGGTTTTCTTAAACCAACCACTGGTACAGTAACTATTAATGGAATACCGCTTGGAAAGAAAAATGAATTTCCTGAAAACACAGGAATTCTAATTGAGAAACCAGGTTTCCTTCCATACAAAAGCGGTTTTCAAAATTTGAAATATTTAAGTCAAATCCAGAAGTTAATTAATGATCAGGAAATTTACAAAGTCTTAGAACAAACAGGTTTAACCTCTGCCGCAAAAAAGCTTGTGGGAAAGTATTCCATGGGTATGAAGCAACGTCTGGGAATCGCACAGGCAATTATGGAAAACCCGGAAATTCTTATTTTAGATGAACCCATGAATGGATTAGATGATCAGGGTGCTTCACAAATGCGAAAACTTTTTCTGCGGCTTAGAAGTGAAGGAAAAACTATTCTTCTTGCCAGTCATATGCAGGAAGATATTCATGAATTATGTGATAAGGTATATCGTATAGATGCAGGAACCATAGAAGAAATAAAAATCTGATCCCCGGAACCGACACAGTCGGCCCGGGGATTTTATAAATAATAAAGGGATTTGTTTCAAATGGTTTTTCTATAAAGTTTACTGGAAATCAATGATGTCTGTCCAGCGAAGCAGGAATTCCTCTTCCTCTTTTACATCTTTGGTAAGCTGGGCTGCCGCCGCAATCGGAAGCCATTTCTGTACATACTGCTTTGCAGTATCGCTCTTCTTGCAGAAAAGCTTCAGGTACAGGTCAGCCATTTTTTCATCCTTCAGAGCAAATTCCAGATAAGTAATGGCTGCATCGCCGCTGGCATTTCCCTGAGTTGCATGGGACCAGTCTACGATCTTCATAGTTCCGTCCTCTGCAACGATCACGTTGCTTGGGTTAAAATCCCCATGGCAGAGCTTGGTGTGGTTTGGCATGGAATCCAGTCTTGTCAGCAGCTCATAGCGGACAGTAGCATCCAGCTTATCTTTCATGCTCTCGATCTTGCGGGCAAATTTGTCCTTCTGGAGCGTAAGACGCGGAGCTTTTTTCTCATGCATGGAAAGCTGAAGATCTACAAATTTCTCCATGTATTCCTCAAGCTTATCCGGATTCTCGTTCATCAGCTGTTCCAGAGTTTTGCCTTCTGCATATTCGATCACAATGGCCCACTCGCCATCGATCTCAGTTACCTCCAGAACCTTCGGGATATCCAGGCCGCTTTCCTCTACGCGGGCCTGGCAGAGAGCCTCATTAAAGACATTTGCCTTTCCGTGCTCTTTGGTAAATACCTTGATAATACGGTCTCCATCTTTGTAGACAACTTTATATGGACGTGTCAAAAATACCTTTTTGTCTTTCAGCTTCATGGTAAATACCCTCCCTTTTCTTATTTGGACTCTTTTCCGTAGTATGCTTTCAGATAGATTTCCTTCAGCTCAGCCATTAACGGATATCTCGGGTTCGCTCCTGTACACTGGTCGTTGAACGCCTGTTCAGTCATCTCATCCAGAGTATCCAGGAAATATTTCTCATCTACGCCATAATCTTTGATGGTTGGCTTGATCTCAATGATCTTCTTCAGCTCTTCCAGCTTCTCAAGAAGTTTTTCAAATACTTCCTGATCATTTTTGCCTGTAAGACCTACGAAACGTCCGATCTCTGCATAACGTGCAAGTGTGTGCGGATACTGATACTGCGGGAATGTTCCCATTTTTGTCGGTACCTCAACACTATTATAACGCATTACATCTGTGAGAACCAGAGCATTTGCAATTCCGTGAGGAATATGATGGAAAGCGCCAAGCTTATGAGCAAGAGAATGATTTACTCCAAGGAAAGCGTTTGCAAAAGCCATACCAGCCATGCAGGAAGCGTTTGCCATATGGTCTCTTGCCTCCACATCATTTCCGTCTCTGTAAGCTCTTGGAAGATAATCAAATACCAGCTTGATTGCTTTCAGAGCAAGACTGTCTGTATAGTCAGAAGCCATTACGGAAACATATGCCTCTATCGCGTGAGTCATAACGTCAATACCGGAAGCGCAGGTCAGGCCTTTCGGTGCGCTCATCATATTGTCTGTATCAACAATAGCCATGTTCGGCATCAGTTCATAGTCTGCCAGAGGCCATTTGATTCCTGTTTCTTTGTCTGTAATAATGGCAAACGGAGTTACCTCGGAACCTGTACCGGAAGATGTTGGGATTGCTACAAAGTAAGCTTTTTTACCCATTTTCGGGAAGGTATAGATTCTCTTGCGGATATCCATGAAATCCATTGCCATATCGTCAAAATCAGCGTCAGGATTCTCATAAAGCACCCACATAACTTTTCCGGCATCCATTGCAGAGCCACCGCCAAGAGCGATAATGCAGTCCGGCTCAAAGGCGCGCATTGCTGCTGCTCCGGCTTTTGCAGATGCAAGAGACGGATCCGGCTCTACATCAGAGAAACAGGTGTGTACAATGCCCATCTGATCCAGTTTATCCTCGATCGCCTTTGTATATCCGTTTTTGTAAAGGAAAGAATCAGTTACGATAAAGCAGCGTTTTTTGCCCATAACAGTTCCCAGCTCATCAAGGGCAACCGGCATACAGCCTTTTTTGAAGTAAACCTTTTCCGGTGTTCTCATCCAGAGCATGTTCTCTCTCCTCTCTGCAACAGTTTTAATATTGATCAGATGCTTTACTCCAACGTTTTCAGAAACAGAGTTTCCGCCCCAGGAGCCGCAGCCCAGAGTAAGGGATGGAACAAGCTTAAAGTTATAAAGATCTCCGATTCCACCCTGAGAGGATGGTGTATTTACAAGAATACGGCAGGTTTTCATAGCTGCTGCATGTTTTGCCATTTTTTCCTTCTCATTTACATTGATATAAAGAGAAGAAGTATGTCCGTATCCGCCGTCAGCTACCAGCTGTTCAGCCTTTGCAAGAGCCTCGTCAAAGGTTTTCGCCTTATACATGGCAAGTACCGGAGAAAGCTTTTCGTGAGCAAATTCTTCGCTGATGTCCACAGACTCAACCTCGCCAATAAGGATCTTTGTTTCAGCCGGAACAGTCACACCGGCCATTTCTGCGATGGTAGCTGCTTTCTGACCTACGATCTTCGCATTCAGCGCGCCGTTAATAATAATTGTTTTTCTTACCTTGTCAAGCTCATCCTTTTTCAGGAAGTAGCAGCCTCTGTAAATAAACTCTTCTTTTACTGCCTTATATACGCTTTCCAGTACAGTAACAGACTGCTCGGAAGCGCAGATCATACCATTGTCAAAGGTTTTTGAATGGATAATGGAGTTTACTGCCAGACGTACATCTGCCGTATCGTCAATGATAACCGGTGTATTTCCGGCGCCAACGCCAAGAGCCGGCTTTCCGGAAGAATATGCAGCTTTAACCATTCCCGGACCACCTGTTGCCAGAATAATGTCTGCTTCCTTCATAACCAGATTGGTAAGCTCAAGGCTTGGAACATCGATCCATCCGATAATACCCTCCGGAGCGCCTGCCTTTACGGCTGCTTCAAGAACAAGCTTTGCTGCAGCAATAGTACAGCCTTTTGCACGAGGATGTGGGCTGATGATAATTGCGTTTCTTGTTTTTAATGCGATCAGTGTTTTAAAAATCGCTGTGGAGGTAGGATTTGTTGTAGGAATAACTGCTGCGATCAGGCCAATCGGCTCTGCAATCTTTTTGATTCCATAAACCGGATCGTCTTCGATCACGCCACAGGTTTTTGTGTTTTTATAGGCATTATAAATATACTCTGACGCATAGTGATTCTTAATAACCTTGTCTTCCACAACGCCCATGCCTGTTTCCTCAACAGCCATTTTTGCAAGGGGAATACGCGCTTTGTCAGCAGCGGTAGCCGCAGCCTTGAAGATTTTGTCTACCTGCTCCTGTGTATAGGTGGCGAAAAGTTTCTGTGCTTCTTTCATCGCAGCCATTTTTGCTTCCAGTGCCTCTGCAGTGTCGATCACAGCCGGGATGTGGGTTTCTGTCTTTGCCATTTGAAATCCTCCTTGTTAATCCATTTATATTCTCTTACTTGTTACTTCGTTTTGATAGAGCGGCAAATAATTATGTTAATTGATTAACGTTAAATATTTGTCAATCTTGATGGCTTTATTATATTAGTTTGTTAATCATTTGTCAATCTTTATCTCAATAAAAAAATATTTAAAAATAAATCTTAAATCTCTCTTTTTTTGTTTAATATACACAAAAACTTTTCTGTCATATTTTTTTATACCAACGCATATCTTAGTTGATGGGGACTGTTTTTCTGGCTGATATCTGCCACAAACAGTTATTCTGACAGACACTCAGGCTTTCAGATATATTTTACCCGAAATTAACTCAGGCTTTTTTTCTATTTATTATAAGGAGTGTAAAGTAATGAACAGTTGTATTGCAGTAAAAGACCATTGGAAATTTATTTATGCACAGATTGAGGAAGAACAGAAGAAATTGAAAAAGAAAGAGCAGTTAAGGCGTGCACTGACATCTGAAACATTCTGCACAAAGGGAAAATGCGCCGTCAGCCTTATGCTGGCAAAGCTTGATATTATTAATACAATCCTTACCATGAAATATCAGCGCAATGTCATTCAGATGAAAACCGGACGGCTGAAGGAATACGACAGCGTATATAAAAAAATGCAGAAAAAAGGGCTTGAACTGAATTTTAATGTTGCCCTTGAAAAAATAAACGACCTGATTGGTGTAAGAGCCGTCTGCGCTTATGTAGACGATATCTACCAGGTTGCCCAGATGATCAAAAAGCAAAAAGATATCCGAATTCTGAAAACCAAGGATTACATACAGGAACCAAAAGCCTCCGGCTACCAGAGCCTTCATCTGATCCTGGAAACAGCAGTCTCCTTTCAGGAAGATATCCAATGGATAAAAATAGAGCTTCAGCTCCGCACTGCCGCCATGGATTACTGGGCAAATCTGGATCATCAGCTCCGCTATAAACGCGGAAAAAAAGAAACTCAGTTTATCGACGAGGAACTTCAGCAGTGCGCTGCCGTCATCCGTGCGCTGGATCAGAAAATGCTGACTATCCGAAAAAAGATTGATAAAATTTAAACAGGATTCTCTTCCTGTTTTATGGAAAAAGAATCCTGTTATCGTTTTTACGTTATTATTTCCTTTTTTGTCATCATAAAAACAGCTGACTGTGAGAAGAGTATACTCCTCCTTCCGACATTAGCTTTCCTCTGTCAGGGAAAACTCTGCTGCCAGCTTTTTAAATTCCGGAAGAGAATTGATAATCGTCTCATAGGAAACGCAGTAGGCAAGTCTCACATATCCCGGACAGGCAAAAGAGCTTCCCGGAACCATAAGAATATTATACTTTTTTCCTGCCTCACAGAATTCCTTTTCATCAGCAACCGGTGATTTCACAAAAAGATAAAAGGCCCCCTGCGGTTTGATGCACTGAAAACCACAGGCAGTAAGCCCGTTATAGAGAGCCCGACGATTTTTATCATAGGCCGCCACATCCACTTCTGCATCCACGCAGCGGGCAATCACCTTCTGCATCAGGGAAGGCGCATTGACACTTCCCAGAATACGATTGGCAATACCTGCGGCTGCAATTACTGTTTCACTGTCTTCAAGGTCATCGGGAATCACCAGATATCCGATCCTTTCTCCCGGAAGAGACAGAGATTTGCTGTAAGAATAGCCTACTACAGTGTTTTTGTAGTATTTTGTAAGGTATGGAACCTCTGCCCCGTCATAGGCAAGCTCACGATAAGGCTCATCAGAGATCAGATATATCACACTGCCATATTCCTTCTGCTTTTTCTCAAGAATGGCTGCCAGAGCCTTGATTGTATCTTCCGAATAAATAACACCTGTAGGATTATGGGGACTGTTTACAATAACTGCCCTTGTGTTTGCAGTGATTTTTCTTTCCAGTTCCTCCAGATCCGGCTGAAAGGTTTCTGTATCAGGAGAGATTTCCACAAGTTTTCCGTCATAATTTTTTACATATGCACCATATTCCAGAAAATATGGCGCAAAAACAATTACTTCTTCACCGGGATTCAAAACTGTTTTCAGAATCACGTTCAGTCCGCTTGCAGCTCCCACTGTCATGATCAGGTTTTTCGCAGAAAAATCTGTCCCAAAACGGCGGTTCAGGGACTGCGCAATGGTTTCACGCACATCCTCAAATCCTGCGTTATTCATATACCCGTGAAGAATTACGGGATCCTCATTATTTGCCAGATCAACAATGGCTTCCCGAACACAGTCAGGCGCGGGAACGCTGGGATTTCCCAGGCTGAAATCATATACTTTATCTGCTCCGTACTGTTTTTTCAGACGATTCCCCTCCTCAAACATAGTACGGATCGCAGAATTATTCTGAACAAAAGGAATCATTTTTTCTGCTATCATATCCGTCAGCTCCTGTCTTTTTTACTTTTGTTATGACCAAAGGCAATCCACACAACCAGGGCAAGCATTGCCACACCAATGATCATCCACGGAACAAGGTACTCCATTCCTTTTGGCTTAAACATGTCGTAGTAGCCTTTCAGGTAAATTACAGAAACCACTACCGGAATTACCCACAGCATGTACATGCGGATACCTGCCGGGAACTTTACTCCCTTTCCTGTGTTTGCTTCCTTTAAAAAGTTTTTCCAACCCCAGCCCCTTTTCGATGCGCAGAAAAGCACAAACAATACAGAACCAAGAGGCAGAATATTATTAGATACAATAAAATCTTCCAGATCCATGATGTTTGTTCCTTCACCTAAAATCTGTATTCCGGACCACGGTCCAAAACCAAGGATTGCCGGCATGGAAAGAATGATAATAAGAACAATATTTACCATTACCGCTTTCTTACGGCTCCATCCCCACAGATCAATGGCAAAAGACAGAATATTTTCAAATACAGCAACCACTGTAGACAGAGCCGCACATGCCATAAAAAGGAAGAACAATGCGCCCCAGAGTCTTCCACCCATCATCTGGTTAAATACATTTGGAAGTGTGATAAATACAAGCCCCGGACCTGCACCCGGCTCCACGTTAAACGCAAAACATGCAGGAATAATGATCATGCCTGCCATCAGTGCAACAAAGGTATCCAGCACAAGAATACTGAGACTTTCTCCTGCCAGTGTCAGATCTTTTTTCATATAGCTTCCAAAGATCTCCATGGCTCCGATTCCAATGCTCAGAGTGAAAAATGCCTGAGACATGGCTCCGAATATTACATTTCCGATCCCGGCTTCTTTCATGTTTTCAAAATTCGGAATCAGATAAAATTTAATACCTTCCACGGCTCCGTCCAAAGTAGCAGAATGAACTGCAAGCACAACGATCAGACCTAACAGGCACAGCATCATGACCTTTGTAATTCTCTCAACTCCGTTTTGAAGTCCCAGAGAACAGATTCCAAATGCCAGAAACACTGCAAGGACCATCCAGAAGGTCATGGTTCCTGTGGATTTCTGGAAGTTCCCAAAAAATTCTGTTATCTGTGCAGAATCCGCACCCTGAAGCTTTCCGGTTGCCATTACATAACCGTAATACAGCGTCCATCCTGCTACCATGGTATAGAACATCATCAGCACATAGTTTCCGATCATACCCATATAGCTGTACTTGTGGAAGTTGGAGCCTTCCGGTTCCAGTTCATGAAAGGCCTTCGCCGTACTTTTTCTGCTGGCACGCCCCACTGCAAACTCGCTGACAAGAATAGGAAGTCCCAGAACTACAAGAAAAACAAGATAAATAAGAACAAACGCTGCTCCACCGTATTTTCCTGTCATATATGGGAATTTCCACACATTGCCCAGACCTATGGCACATCCGGCAGACACCAGAATGAACCCCAGCCGTGAGCCAAAAGTTTCTCTTTCTTTCACTGATTTCCCCTCCTAAAAAATAATTCAAGCTATTATATCACATTAAAGCGTTACTGGAAACCAGTAATTCAAGATTTACCTTTTTCAATTCACCTTCCGCGAGGGGAGCGACTCCGTCGGGTGGGGTATCCTGCGCGAAAAATGATATTTCAATCCACGCTCCCGCGAGGGGAGCGACATCTGGGAGTTCGGATGGTGCCGGGAAATAGAAGAATTTCAATCCACGCTCCCACGGGGGGGAGCGACGATAGTGAAATTTTATTGTATGATCAAATTGTAAATTTCAACCCACGCTCCCACGAGGGGAGCGACGAAAGAAAAATACGATATCGATATCGGATGGACGATTTCAACCCACGCTCCCACGAGGGGAGCGACGATAGTGAAATTTTATTGTATGATCAAATTGTAAATTTCAACCCACGCTCCCACGAGGGGAGCGACGAAAGAAAAATACGATATCGATATCGGATGGACGATTTCAACCCACGCTCCCACGAGGGGAGCGACGCCGTATACCTGACCTCCGGTTTCTACTGCATACAATTTCAACCCACGCTCCCACGAGGGGAGCGACAAAATTACGCATTCCATCTGTTTTCCTTGCTTCCATTTCAACCCACGCTCCCACGAGGGGAGCGACTAGGGCGGACATCCAACAAAGCGTGATCGTCTTTAATTTCAACCCACGCTCCCACGAGGGGAGCGACAGCCATCTCTGTAGCGTAATGATAAGCGTAGGATAATTTCAACCCACGCTCCCACGAGGGGAGCGACAACTTATGCCCTTCCAAGGTGCGGCACACAATCTATTTCAACCCACGCTCCCACGAGGGGAGCGACGCGTATTGGGTGTTGTAACCGGGGCGGTAAACCGATTTCAACCCACGCTCCCACGAGGGGAGCGACGTAATTTCTTTGATATTTTCCCATAAACCTTTCCAATTTCAACCCACGCTCCCACGAGGGGAGCGACCCTGGATAACCTAAGCATCCAGATAAACACAGACATTTCAACCCACGCTCCCACGAGGGGAGCGACAACCAATCCATCCTTTACTCTGCAGTGCAGATACAATTTCAACCCACGCTCCCACGAGGGGAGCGACGCATTTGTTGTGTGTCCTCATTGATTTTATAAGGATTTCAACCCACGCTCCCACGAGGGGAGCGACTTTTTTACATCAGCCGGTGCAAAATCCACAAGAATTTCAACCCACGCTCCCACGAGGGGAGCGACGGTGTCCACTCTTCTACTTCGTTATCAAAGGATACGATTTCAACCCACGCTCCCACGAGGGGAGCGACTTCCGAAGATTGCCGCCAGCTGATCCTCTGTAGTTATTTCAACCCACGCTCCCACGAGGGGAGCGACAACATCGATGATATCTGACTTTTTGTCTGGCAGATTTCAACCCACGCTCCCACGAGGGGAGCGACACTATTGCAGACACGACACAAGTTCCGATCGAGATTTCAACCCACGCTCCCACGAGGGGAGCGACTGATGAATTCATGGTAGTTAAATCTGCATCTTTCAATTTCAACCCACGCTCCCACGAGGGGAGCGACCTGGTAGGAGACGTCCTGGAAACGGAAGAAGATGATTTCAACCCACGCTCCCACGAGGGGAGCGACGGCAGATGTGACTCATGCGAGTCACATCTGCCCCTAATTTCAACCCACGCTCCCACGAGGGGAGCGACAGCAAAAGTCACCAAATTTAAATAGTAACTTTTGTAAAGTAGTAACAAGAATACATTGTTTTCTTTTATTTGAGAAACTTATATCAATATAATTTCCTGTATTTTCTGCTTTTTTCATGTGCGAATCTCCTGGGTATTTTATGTTTACTTATATTTCGCACTACACACAGTTTACATAATTAAAATGTCATCTGCAGAAATCCCTTTTTCCATGCCGATGTGCTCTATTTTAGTTTGATATTTGTTTCCCAGATAATAAAATCTTAGGCTGTCACATTCTTTATCAATAATATCGGATAATACAGCCTTCAGCATAATACACTGAGCATTGTCCAAAATACATTCAAACACAGAATTCTGCACACGCCTCCCATAATTTACGCACTGCTTTGCCACCTTTCTTAGGCGCTTTTTTCCTGCTGGTGTTTCTGTATTTACATCATAAGTAATCAATACCATCATAATTTTATCCTCTTATTTCCACAGAAAAACCGGATATCCGTCTAAATCGCCTCTCAGATACCTTGCAAGCAGCATTGCCTGTACATAAGGAACCATTCCCCACTCAATCTTTTCTTTCAAAAATGGATGTGTGATTGTTTCTTTTTTTCTGTTCTGCCATTCTGTCAACAGCCTCTTTCTGGCTTCGTCATCCATAATTACTGCCCCATTTTCTTTTGTTTTAAAATTTTTTCTCGTAATTACTTTTTTATTAATAAGTGACAAAACAAAGCGATCAGCCAGCGGGGCTCTTAATTCTTCTATCAAATCTAAAGCCAAAGATACTCTTCCGGGCCTTTCTGTATGTAGATAACCTATATAGGGGTCCAGACCGACACATTCCAATGCAGAAGCAATCTGATTTGTTAAAAGCGTATATACAAAAGACAACATCGCATTTATATTGTCTAAAGGAGGTCTTTTATTTCTTCCACAAAACACAAAATCCTTTTTCTGCTGTAGTATCAGTTCATTAAATACTCCAAAATAAATACTGGCAGCCTCTCCCTCATATCCTCTCAACTGTTCCTTTGATTGGCTGTTTCTTATATATTCCAGTGATTGTTTCAGATGAACCGATGCTGTTTTTACCTGGTCAGTATTGATTTGAAGGCTATGATCACGTACTGCACGCTCCAACACCCAACGAGCATTATAAATTTTTCCTGTAATACAGTTCTTTGCTATAGACAGACTGATTTCCTTATCCCTGCTGCTTTCATATTGCTGTTGCCTCAGTATTACATTCCCTTTTATCTTACCTGTCACTCTTGCCAGAAATTTTCCCTGCGGAGTGACATAGCATAAAGAAATATTTCTGTCAGCACAGGCTCCCATAAGCGCCGGGCTTGTTCCTCTGTATCCAAAAGAAACAATTCCTTCCAAATTATGTAAAGGGAGCCTGCCAACCTCTTTTTTGTCTTCAAATACCACTATATTTTCACCATCCAGAGAAAGATAACTGTTTTCAGAAGTGACATATAACGTATTCAGCAATTTCTTCATTCATTTTCCTCCCTCAGGCGCTCATCCATATAGGCTTTCACTGAAACTGTCCTTCCAATTCGAGGAAGGCAAAGATCTTTTAGTGAACAGGAATTACAAGCTTTGGTATATTTTACCTTTGGTGTATATTTTCGGTCATAATACTGATGCATTTCCAGAAACATATCCCGTACCTCTTTTCGCAAAACCTGTGTGAATTCTATTTTTTCCCGTCTTCTCGTTTCTCCGTAAAAAAGTGCGCCCTCAGGTATCTCAGTGGAAAACATTTCTTCCAGACACATAGCCTGAGCTGTCAGCTGAAGCTCATCCTCCTCTGTAAGCTTTGGTCTTCCCTTCTTATATTCGACAGGATATATTTTGAACAGACCACGATGTCCATGTAAGTTAATTCCATCCTCTGCACGATAAAATTCTACTGCATCACACTCTCCACTGGCTCCCATTTCCCTGGAAACTACAGGAAGAGCTCTGGCTATTATTACGTCCTTTCGTTTCTCTGTTAAATATGGATCATGAACTTTTCTGTGCATCAGCTCACCCACTACAGTATGTGCATTTTCTGCCCATTGCTGCTCTACATGAATTAATGCCCATTGTCTTCTGCAAAATTTAAAATGCTGGATTCCTGATATCATCAAATAATCTTCTTCTACATATTCCATTATATCATCCTTTTTACTTCTACCGAATCCGGAATCTCCTCCTCATGTACCTTTACAACATAATCCTGATACTTTCTTGGATAAAAAACATTCTCCTTCTTTATTACTTCCACTGCGTCAAACAGTTTATATGCCGGACAATCTCCCAGCTCTTTACTGTGTTTGAATACTATCAATTCTCGAACCGCCATCTTTCCTCTTGCAGCTGAATGATCATGTTCGAACATATTAATAATAGCCTCCCACAAAAGTTCCAGATCATCTTCAGAAAAACCTGTAACTCTGCGTGCAAGGTTAGCGGAAATATACCCTTCTACCCGATACAGACCATAAGGAACAATACTCTTACGCCCCATTTCTGTGCTCTTATTTTCTGCATCCTTTTCTGTTGTAATAGCAACTCTGGTAATCGTCACCTCCTGACTCATAACCGGGTCGATGCTTCTGGCAAACCCAATCTGTACCGGTCCTCTTACCTGTCCACAGTTTAAAGCAGCTTTTACAAAAGTAGTCATGACTGCACCAAATGCTCTGATGTCATAAAAATTACTGCACATATAATCCCGTAGCTTCTCATCTGTTCCCGGTTCATTTTTCTTTAGCTTCTTCAGCGCTTCTGTCACTTTTTTTTCATCTGTTTCCTGAACTCCCACACTGGTGCAGGCTTCCCTGTCGCTTCGGTTTAGCGGAACATCTTCTTTAATATAAATTTTATACCCTTTCTCATCCTCTTTTACTGTTTCTATATAATTTCTGATTTTTCTTTTCAAACAAACATCTGTAACAATTCCAAGACCGCTTTCCGGATCTATTCTCGGCATATTGCCCGCATCCGGATCTCCATTTGGATTTCCATTTTCTACATCAAACAAAACCACAAATTCATATCTGTTTTTAATTGCCTCTCCCATTTATTTTTCCTCCCTTTTCTCATATTTTTTCTGTTTCTGATGATAATAGCCCAGAATAAATTTTCCCTGTTCCTTTAATGTCAGCTGTGCGGGAAATTCAATATCATCTAATTTACCTGTAATGTCTGTAAAAAGATATTCGTAATATTTTTTAGAGCTTCCTTTATCTCTTTCAATCTTTTTCATATGACTGTTTTTCAGTCTGAATAAAACAGGAAATACGGATGCAGGCGCTGTACAGGCTGAGTTGAAATATCTATCCCTGATTGTAGCTTTTATATCCGGATTGGCCTCCATCTGTACTGCCTCCAGTGCAAAAAATAAACGTCCTAATACATATGCCGTATCTTTACTTTCCTCATTTAATGCCATATATTCTTCTCCTTCCTTCCATTTATAATTTTGTATCAGAAATGCTTTTATGATTGAAGCTCGTCCCCAATTTACTTCCCCCTGTTCTGCCCGAATTCGCATCAGTGTATCTAAATACAGACTTTGAGGATATTGTCCACCGGATACAATTGATCGAAGTACCATGGCAGCCATATTAGGAACCGGCGTTTTATCTTTTGATTTCTGATTTACCGTCTCATACAGCATTGACCAGATTCCCAGAAATTCTCTTTGTTCCCAGGAAGGCTTTACCATGTTCATCCGCTGATAATGCAAAGAAAAATTATTTAGTATATTTCCAAAAGAATCCTGATAAAAAAATCTTACAGAAAGTCTGGCCGCATTTGGTGCAATTCCCAAAATATAAAATTTCTGTTTTGGATCTAAAATTTCCTCATCACAATTAATATATTTATGTTCTTTTATATCTTCAAATAATGATGCAATCTCTTTCTGATTATCTTTTGGAGGATTAGCGGACAACCAGAACACTTTTCTGCATTCATCTCTGCCGCTTTCAGCCCAAAATACAACCATAGTATCTCCAATCTGCATAGAGTACTCTCTATCAGACAGGAGAAAATTCAAAGCAGTCGTGTAAGCAAACTCTGCCTCCTTGCTGACAGGAGCATTGTAGCTCTGAGATTTTTCATAGGACTCAAAAGCAGGTGCATTAAAAGATACCAGAGCTGCGCCGCTGGACTGGGCGCCGGGCACTCCTTTAATCACTCTATGTATTCTGGCAATTTCTCCCTTTTTTCCTGTAACAAGACAGATCCCCTGGTCTCCGCTCTCTGCTTCAAGGTAAGATTTCTCCCAAATGCTCTTTATTTCCTCGTCTTTTTGTGCCTCTTCCTGAATACCCATACAGAAAATCAGATTTCCTCCATCTGTAAGCTCCTCCAGTCTGTCTCTGATAATCGGATTTTCAAAAGCCTTCTCGGGATTCCAATTTTCAAAAAATCTTTTTACTGCCATCGCCATCTTACCCTGTGCATTCTTCAGAATTGACAGATGTTTTTCTCTTGCAGCTTCAAAACATTCCTGCGCTCTTTTTCTGCTTTTTTCGTCATTCTCTTTATCAATTCCCAACATATATTTAGCATTATCGCAAAGGAAATTTGCTGAGACTCCTGAAGATCTTGTTGTCATCTCCGGAACTGTTATGGGAACTGCAACCTCTACTGTCTTTTTCCCCCGCTCCTCTTTCTTTTTCCGGTAAATGATGCCCTGGAGTTCTCCTTTCTCTGTTAAATTTAATGCATAGGAAACTTTAGCTGTGCACCACCCGGGACGAGTCGCCTTTCCCATTTCTGCAAGCTTTTCATAATAGGCAGCCAATGCCTGCAAAATCATCGTATCACCTCACAGTCTGCCAGATTCAGGACACCATGTCTCATAACTGCCCGAAAAAATACAGGCTGTATATTGCCGGGGTCTGTATAATCCATATCATAAAGCATAATCCCCAGATCCTTTTCCGGAACATCATCATAGGCAGTTGCTATATCATCCTCTTCACATAAAGCAAAATGAGCGGGAAACTCTCTGCATCCAAAGTACGGCATATGAAAACATTCTCCTCTTCGCAGCCGTCTCATAATAATATCCTTAAATTTTCCGGGATTATCTGATTCATTAGCCTTTTGCGTCATCTCAAAATGTGCTTCTATTACATATTCTACATCTGTCAGTATCGCAGACGCTCTCTGAACAATCTCCTGTTTGCTGCACAGATAAAGCGGCTTATCTCCTCCATTGTATGCCTTCAGCACATTACTGGCAGATATCTTGCTCTTTACTTCATTTCTGCGGACACTGGTAAAACGAACAGGTTTATTTACATAGATTTTGTCAATAATCCACCGCATACCGGGATGCCAGTAAATTGCTTCCAGAATGCCTCTTGCCGCTGATGGCGTCATCACATCGTAGGAATATCTTTCCACCTTAATTTCCGGTCTTGTGAAAAGAGCAAAATCTCCCCATACCCGAATTTTTACTCCCCTTGCCATAAAATTCCTCCTTCTCCATTAGATCACCCTGCCTTCCTCATAGCATACTGCAATATAATCTCTCGGCTGGTAATAAAAATCTGTATTATAATCCGATATATGAGCATCTATCCAGGAATGATATACCTCCCATATCCCGTCCAATATTTTTCCATCTGAGTAGCAATCCTCAATCAGCCTTTCATATACCTCTCCCACACTCCAATAATCCGGCACTGCATACTTGCATTCTTTTACATTATCAAATGTTCCATAGGAAATTTCATTTTCTTGTATAAATTCATCTGCTACTTTTTCAATAGGCTCACAGTGAAATACATCTGCATAATCATAAATTCTGTTTATTTCATCCTTTCCCAGATAGTCTGTCACCTCCTTCCGGGTTCTTTTTACCTTTCTTCCTATATATTCAATTAAACTACAGGTAAAAAACAGACTATTGTTATTTTTTGTTCCCATAAACAGCCTCACTTCCTATAAATTTTAACGTGTCAAGAGCAGATATTGAATGGAAACTGATCTGATGGGTCGGATACTTAAATTTAACCAGTTCCCAAAATGCTGCCCGTGAAATTTTTCCATCTATAAAATTCTGTATATAATTATAAATTGTATCATCAGCCATGGGTCCCTCTACAATATCATACTGATGCGAAATTCCCTGACGGCATGCGACAATAAAATCCAACCATTCTTCTGTCATTTTTCCAAAAACCAGACAGTTAAGATCAGGATTAGAAATATATTCATATTTATTAATATATCCCTTTTTTCCATAACGAGTCGCCCAGCGTTCTGCCTGGTTTAAATACTGAGTACAGTAGAACCCGTAATAAAAGTCCTTGTTATATTTCGCTTTTCGCACTTCCGGGTATTCTACTATGTCTGTACTCCCATGATATAAAATCATATACACCCCTCCATTTTACAGAAACTGTAATAATAATTTTCTTTAAGACTGATAATTATAAATTTAATATACTACTTTCATTTATATATATCAAGTACTTTGTTAGTAAGACTTTATAGAATTTTATTTATAGCATTCATCACGATATAAACAAACAAATGAAGATTATCTAATAAAATAGATTTTATTAGATATATTTTAAAGGCCTGAAACCAAGGGGTTCATAGCGCAAATTTATATTAAATCATGATTGAATTTATTACTTAGGTATACTATACTAAGTGCTGTCAGGATAACCTGAGGATTGAAATTATAACGTCTTAGCTAACTATCTAACACCAAAAGCGGTACAAATGTTTTTTCATTTGTACCGCTTTTCTTCTTATCTCCCAAACTTTATGCGTCCAAAATTCCTCTTTTTTTAATAATTAACGTTTCTTCTATCCCTTTAAACAAAGAGCGCCACACCCTTTTCCACTTCCAGACTCAGTCCAAATTCCTCATTATATTGCTCCTGATCCGTTAGTTCATAAAAATCAGGCATATCTTCTGATACAAGCTGTGCCTTTCCGGCATCATACAGACTTTTTAACTGCTCTTCATAAACATTCACACAATACTGCCCAGCTTTACGCATTCCGGCTTTGGTAAATCCCCGTTCCTTTATTTGCTGCATAATCTTGTCTGCGTCACTGTCTCCATGGACAAAAACCGTCATCGTATTATTTTCAATCAATTGAAACTCTTTTCCTACCTTTGCAAAATTATAATTTCTATTTTCAAATTGCTCCAAAATTTTTTTCTCGTCTAAACTGTTTCCTTTCAGGTAATATAAATTCTGAAAATACTCATTAATACTTTCCAATGCAAAAAGATCTGCATCCTTTTTTATCAGCTCTTCGGCTGCATCCAGTTGATTTTGCTGTCCTGGCACATAATCTCTTTCCTCAAACTGAAAAATCGAAACAAAACTTTCCTCTGCCGCATTCTTGCCTTCACGATTGCATCTTCCAGCTGCCTGAACAATAGAATCTACACCCGTCAGCTGACGATATACTGACCGAAAATCCAAATCCACTCCCGCTTCTACCAAACTTGTAGAAATCAAAATACAGCGTTTGTTATTCTCCAGCCTTTCCCTGACTTCATCCAAAATTCTCTTCCTGTGTATAGGATACATACAAGTAGATAAATGATATACTCCTTCTCCCTGCAGACGACTGTATAATATCTGCGCTCGTTTTCTGGTATTTACAATACAAAGAGCCAGATGTTCGCCAGACAGTTTTTCTACAAGCTCGTCCTCTTCAATCTTTCCTATATTTTTCAGAGTTGTTCTTTTAAAAAATTTAAACTGCTCCTCCATTCTTGGACACAATTCCTCAGCTTTCACATCCTGTCCAAAAAATGACTGTAATGCAGGCTGCGTTGCTGTACAGAGTACTGCACTGACTCCGTAGTGCCTTACCAGTTCCTCAATCATTGCCACACAGGGCTTCAAATAATTAGTTGGAAGCATCTGGGCCTCGTCAAAAATAATCACACTGTTTGCAATATTATGTATTTTCCTGCATTTAGATGACTTATTAGCAAACAAAGACTCAAAAAACTGAACATTGGTTGTAACAATCACAGGCTTATCCCAGTTCTCTGCTGCAAGCTGCATGGGTTTTAATTCTTCCGAAGCCTCATAATCTACATTGCAATGGTTTTCCAAAACATTCTCCGTTCCCAAAATCGTTCGGAATATTTTTGCATTTTGCTCTATAATACTGGTATATGGTATTACATAAATCACTCTGTCCATATGATGCTTCATCGCATGCTGTAAAGCAAAGGCCAAAGATGCAATCGTTTTTCCACCGCCTGTAGGCACAGTCAGCCGAAAAAGCCCTTTCTCTCTTTTTCCCATTTCGTAGCAATTTTTAAGAATCTCTGTCCGCCTTCCATTTACTGTATTAATGTCTGTATTATACAACCATTTCTCTGTGTATTTCTTCAGCTTATCCAGAAGTATTTCTATACTTTCTCCAGAATCCCGACCTGTCTCGCCGTTTTTCATAAAAGCTTCTGTATCCAAAAAATCTGCATCCACTAAACAGGAATACAACATTCGTATAAAAGTACTTAATGCAAAATCGTTACATCCGTTTTCATCAGCTCCCACTGGCATGGTATCCAGATTTGGAATACGTACTTCCTTCTTGTAAGCACTGTAATCACAAATTTTTTTCTTCATACGTCCTGCCAGACTTGATACACTTCCCGTGTCTCGATAATTTCCATAGTCCGGAAGCCCTGAATGATGTCCTGCAATACAGTAGCTTATAAACGAATATAATCCATCTCTCTTCATACAAATCTGAGCTCCTGCAGCAGAATGATCTACCGCTGCATTACTTTCTCCCCTGATTCTTTTTTGAAATTCTGACGAATATTTTCCAATATCATGAAGGAGCCCACAGCAATACCCCCATTGCCCCTTTCCAAATTTTGCCGCGAAACTTTCACATAATTCTGCAGTTCCTTTCAGATGTTCAATCAATAACTGAGTCCTTTCCCCTTTCAAATGACCAATATATTCCATTTTTTCCTCCATTATACTGTTTTTACTTAAAATATTTTTCACCTATTTACCTGATAGCCCTATTCTACCACATCTTATATACAAAAAATCCTAACGGCATATTTTGAATACCGCCAGGATTTGTTTTTAGAAATTCCCCTCCACTTTTTCAAATCTCCACTTCTGCTTCACATCCGGATACTTGTCCCTGTCCACCTCGCTCATAAACATTTCAAAAGGTCTTGCGCAGGTTTTAAAAGGTGCATACAATGCCTGATAGACTACAAATTTTTCTCCCGTTTCTGTATGATCCGCAAAAGCAAGTACTTTATAAAGATACTCTGAGGTATTTTCATTTACCCATTCTCTTTTAAAATGCCGGACAATATCTCCCGGGCGGATGTCTCTTTCAGCCGCTTTCTCTGTTATTGCAGGCGCCTCCGGTTCTGATCCAAGTTCTATATACTCCTCTTTATCCAGAGATACCGGAACTCCGGTTCTCCCGGAAATATGAACTCCCCCGTACCAGGTTCCTTCTGTCTCAAAAACATCTCCCACTTCATACTCCTGGCTGTACTCATCGTTTTTCTTAATAATTCTGATCCTGCTCATTTTTTCCTCCTGTATCATTGAGTGTTTCTGTAAAATTTAGAGTTTTCTGCCTTTTATCGCTTACTATATAAACCGCCGTCATGAATATTTTAATATATCAGCGATCCTGCCTTTTCCGGTTAAAATCACCTGTGTTTTTCAGAAATTCATCTCTGATCTTCACTGCCCTGTCCGGATAATTCGTAATGATCGCATCTGCTCCTTCCCGCACAAGAGCTTCTATATGTTCCTTTTCATTGACTGTCCACACGCGGATCTTCAATCCGCTTTCTTTATATTCACTGAGAAAATCAGCCATCAATACATGATAAAGAGCCGGGTGAAGCGCCTGAACTCCTGATTTTTTTGCATACTCGTCCACATTCAGGATCACATCACTGTAAAGGTAAGCCGTCTCTGCTTCCGGAGCATATTCCTTCAGCTTTTGTATACTGTAATGGTTAAAAGATGAATAAATAACCCTTTCCTCCATTTTCTGCCTTTTTACCTCTTCCACTGTAAGACGTTCAATGTCCAGGTACCAGTAAATTCCTGTTTTCAATTCAATATTCACTTTCAGATTTCCCGGCTTTACAAGCTCCAGAACCTCCCTGAGAGTAGGGATCCTGCCTTTTTTGCCCTCGGGAGAACAGACCTCGTATTTTCTTAATTCTTCCAGGGTAAAATCTTTGACCCAGCCTGTCCCATGACACATCCTGTCAATTGTTTCGTCATGAAAAATCACCAGTTTCCCATCTTTTGTAAGCTGTACATCCAGCTCAATGCCATCTGCTCCCTGTTCCATTGCCAGAGCAAAGGCCTCCATGGTATTTTCCGGTTCATATCCGCATGCTCCTCTGTGAGCAAAAATTTCCGTAATTTTCACTTTTCTGTCCTCCCTAAAAGTCTGTCCGGGTGTATTTTACCATACCTGGATTTTGGAAAATCTCCCAGACAGTTCGTTCCTCACTCTTCTTTCTCTTAACACCTCTTGATATACCCATTATAAATTCCTCTCCGAAAAGAATCTATAGCCCAATCAGATTATCCATATCAAAGCCTCTGATTCCCCATCCTGATCTCTCCTTTATTCCCGGACAACGAAAAAACACCGTCCCCGCGGCAATCACGTTGTCCGCAAAAACAGTGCTTTAAATGCGTCTTCAGGGGTTCGAACCCTGGACACCCTGATTAAGAGTCAGGTGCTCTGCCAGCTGAGCTAAAGACGCTTATTTTATTTTCCTGCGTTTCTCTATTTCCTTAACGCAAAATTTATTATACGAAACACTTCATCAAAAGTCAAGAACTTTTTTATATTTTTTTTATAAAATTCAGTTTTTCTTTTCTGTTCCTTTTTTATCTCCCAGAGAATCCAGCATATGAGCCAGTTCGTCTGTGTTTTTCCTGATCTTCGACAGCTGTTTATCCAGTCTCCGATGTTCATAACTGAACTGAGTCATAATGTTCTGTATTTTGCTGCGTTTTCTTACAGCAGCCATAAAAACACTTCCTTTTCCATATTTCAAACTTCAGATCAGAGTTATGTTCAGACGCTGCCCCAGTTCGGTCTGAACATTATACTCTGTTTTTTAATTATAACGATCTACGTTTCTTCTATATTATATGTGTATTATCATAAACCGGAACATGTTTCCATTTACTGCGTTTCTGTTATTGCTTCCAGAGTCTTGATCGTTACTTTTCACGACCTTCGCAGCAGCCTGTCCACAATGCATTTCCAGTCACCTTTAATGACAGCATTTTGCCCTGTACCGATATTTTCACATATATATGTCAAAACACCCTGCGGGATAGTAAGCTGTGAACAATAGCCCCTTTTTTCTCCCTAACCTGAAAATATACTCCATATTCTCCAATAATAAAAACATCCATATCACGCTGCTTACAAAAAGTAAAGCTGTTTACAGTCTGTATCTGATGTCATCAATTCCACATTCTCACGTCAGCCTCCGGCAGGCTCCGGAAGCTCTGCCCATTTACTGTTTCTGACGAATAATAAGCTTACAGATAGGATTCCCCATAGAAGAAAACTTTTCTTCATATTCTGTCATCACATTTCCCTCCATCATATCCTCCTGATGATGCAGGTCAAAGGTATGCGCCAGAAGCTCCCAGCCTTTTTCCTTTACCTCTTCCAGTGAAAACTCAAACAGTTCTCTGTTGTCTGTTTTAAATTCCACCACGCCTTCAGGAATCAGGATCTCCTCATAGCGGGCAAGAAACTCTCTGGATGTCAGTCTGCGCTTCGCATGTCTTGCCTTTGGCCATGGATCAGAGAAATTCAGATATATTTTCTGCACCTCTCCTTTTTCAAAAATATCAGGAAGCTCACGGGCATCCACCCTCATAAAAAGAAGGTTGTCCAGCTTTTCTCCTGCTTCTTCCAGTTCTTCTCTTTTCTGCAGGGCCCGGAGAAGTACGCTGTCATACATTTCAATTCCCACGTAATTAATATCCGGATGAAGTCTTGCCATATCCATTAAAAAGCGGCCTTTTCCCATTCCAACCTCAATATGAACAGGCTGTTCCTTCAAAAAACACTGATTCCATTTTCCTTTTTGTGTTTTTGGTTCCTGAACCACATATTTGTTCTCCAGAATTGCATCTTTAGCTCCGGGTATATTTCTAAGTCTCATAATATAGTTCCTCCTTTTATCCTGCCATTTTATAACCTTATTTCTACTACAATATATTTATGGTTAATAACCCTTACAGCCAGTAAGGAATTATCCATCTTGTTGCTATAAATACAAATGAACAGATATCAAATTTCACACAATAGTATCCGTAATATACGGACATAAAAAAATATTAAGCTCTCTCTGCGCATCTTATAAAGACAGATTCCCAATGATTTTATGCACTTTTTAAAATTTGCTCATTTACAGATTAATTCCTTGTTATTAAGATTCAACTGGTCATCCAGGCTTTTTGCTCAAAAATTTACAGATTCTCTCCTATCATACATGTTTTCTCTGCTCTCAGCAACAAAAAGATTTCCTGTATCTTTATAACAGATTACCCGTTTTCTCTTAATAAAAGATTTTCCCTGTGTCCCTTTTGCAACAATATACCTGTTTTGTGACCTTTATACAACTTGCCATAAAATAATTACCATATAATACCGTAAATTTGTATGGTATTTTTTTAACAAAAGGTGTATCATAGGATAAAGTTCCACAAAATAAGAATCCTGCCAGCAAAAGGAGGTTGAATATGGAACAGATACTCAATAAGCTATCTGAAATAGAACTTACTGCAAAACGCATTATGGAGGATGCAGACAGCACCAAATCCGCACTTTCCGCAGAAATGGAGGAAAAATGCAAAGAATTTGACGCTGCTCTGGAACAGGAGACCAATACAAAGATTCAGGAGCTCCGCAGCAGTCTGGAACAGAAAAAAAACGAAGAGCTTTCTGAACTGCGCAGTCAGATGGAATCTGCTCTCTGTGAACTGGACAGTTATTACAGCCAGAATCACGAAACCCTTTCAGAGCATTTATTCCGGAAGCTTCTTGCAAACTGAAAAAGGAGGCATAAGACAGCATGGGAAATCTCCTCTCCTACAGCGGGATTTCAGCAAAGATCCGCGCCATGCAGAGTAAGCTGACAACGGAAGAACAGTTTCAGGAAATTCTTCAGCTATCCAGTGTTCCTCAGGTGATCACTTATCTGAAGCATACAAAGGAATACGAAGAGGCCTGGGCTTCTCTGGATGAAAACACTCTCCACAGAGGACAGATTGAAAAACTGTTAAAAGCTTCTGTTTTTAACAATTTTTCCCGTATCTATCAGTTTTCCAATCCGGAGCAGCGCAAATTCCTGGATCTTTATTCCAAACGCTATGAGATTCGTGTTCTGAAGGAGATCATGACAGACCTGTTTGATCACAGAAACACAGATCCTGTAGATGTGACACCGTACCGTGATTTTTTCCGTAAACACTCCAATATGGATCTTGACAGGCTGATCGCCTGTACCTCTATGGAAGAATTTATCACGGCATTAAAGGGCAATGAATTTTATCAGCCTCTGTCTCAGATCCAGAATCACGAAAGCGCGCTGCTCTTTGACTACGGCATGGCTCTTGACCTGTATTATTTTACGCAGATCTGGAATGTCCGCAAAAAACTTTTTTCCGGAAATGATCTGAAACAGATCACTCATGCATATGGAGAAAAATTCGATATGCTGAATCTGCAGTTTATTTTCCGGTCCAAACGGTATTTTCATATGGCGCCGGCAGATATCTACGCCCTGCTGATACCAATGAATTACAAATTGAAAAAAGAAGAAATCAACACCCTTGTGGAAGCCGCCTCCTATGAAGAGGCACGGCCCTTATTCCGCAAAACCTATTACGGCAAAAAATACGAACATCTGGCAGCACATAATCTTGAGGAATTTTATAATTGTATGCTCCGCAGTACTCTGGAAAAAGAAGCCCGGAGAGATCCTTATTCCGTGGCTCTTCTCTACTCCTATATGTATCACAAAGAGCATGAAGTAAACCGTCTGACCATTGCCATTGAATGTGTACGGTACGGTGTACAGCCTGAAGAAGCGCTTCAGTTTATTCGTAATAATTAACAACCCGGAGGTAACATCGTGATTGAAAAAATGAAATTTTTGAGCATCACAGGACCAAAGGCAGATATTGACAGAATGACAGAAACCTATCTCTCCAAATATGAGATTCATCTGGAAAACGCTCTTTCTGAGCTGACAGAGGTTGCCAATCTGTCACCGTTTCTGGAAATCAATCCTTATCGTGAGGCTCTCACTTCCATCAACAGTTTTTATGAACAGCTGGAAGACCCCGAAAGCATTTCTCCTCAAAAAATGGATACAGAAACCGCTGTCTCTGTGGTCCGAAGGCTCCAGAAAGAATCCGGCCATCTTGCTGACGTCCGTCAGAAGCTGAAAGCAGAACATGCTGAAATGCTGGATTCCCTGAAGATCATCCGTCCCTTCCAGAATCTTGATTATGATGTATCTGAAATTCTGAACTTCAGTTATATCCATTACCGGTTCGGTCGGATTGAAAAACAGTATTTCCAGAAATTCGAGAAATACATTTATGATACCCTGGATACTCTGTTTATCAAATGCAGTGATAATGAGCAGTATATTTACGGTGTTTATTTTGTGCCAAAGCATCAGGCTCATAAGGTACATGCCGTCTATTCATCCATGCATTTTGAACAGATCTTTGTTCCCGACTGCTATACCGGTACTGCCAGGGAGGCATTTTCAAAACTGGAGCAGCGTCACAAAGAAATCCATGCAGGTCTGGATGCCAACCAGAAAGCTGCCGACAGTTTCCTTAAAGATAACTGTCAGGATATTGTTTCTGCAAAAGCTGCCCTGGATGCCTGCTCTTCAAGCTTTGATATCCGCAAGCTTGCTGCCTGCACACGCACAAGAAACGAAGTAAATCCTTTCTATATCCTGTGCGGCTGGATGACCGAAAAAGACGCGCTGGCTTTCCAGGAAGATATCAGAGATGATGACAGAATCTTCTGTCTTATGGAAGATGAAGAGTCACCGGCCAAAAAGACTCCGCCAACCAAGCTTCACAATCCGAAGCTGTTCCGGCCTTTTGAAATGTATGTAAAAATGTACGGTCTTCCTGCTTATAATGAGCTGGATCCCACATGGTTTGTGGCTATTACCTATTCCCTGATCTTCGGAGCCATGTTCGGAGATGTGGGGCAGGGACTGATCCTTTTCCTTGGCGGTCTGTTCCTGTATAAGAAAAAGCATATGGATCTTGCAGGCATTATCAGCTGCGCCGGAGTTTTTTCCACCTTTTTCGGATTTATGTACGGAAGTATCTTTGGATTTGAAGAAATTCTCCACGCCATATGGCTGAAACCCATGAAAGCAATGATGGACGTTCCCCTGGTAGGACGGCTGAATGCAGTATTTGTCATCGCAATCGGATTCGGAATGCTTCTGATCCTGATCTGTATGGTATTTAATATCATCAATGCCGTTCGCAGTCATGATACAGAGCGTACATGGTTTGACAGCAACGCTGTTGCCGGACTTGTATTTTACGGTTCCATTGCTCTGTCCGCAGTGCTTCTTGTTTCCGGCAAAAAGCTCCCGGCAGCCGCTGTTCTGGCAGTTATGTTCGGCGTACCTTTGATTCTGATGTTCCTGAAGGAGCCTCTTACCAACCTGGTAGAAAAAAAGAAACAGATCCTTCCTGAACAGAAAGGAATGTTCTTTGTTCAGAGCTTCTTTGAACTTTTTGAGGTACTGTTAAGCTATCTGTCCAACACCCTTTCTTTCCTCCGTATCGGAGCCTTCGCCGTAAGCCACGCGGCAATGATGGAGGTTGTCCTGATGCTGGCAGGAGCTACAGAGGGCGGCAGTCCCAACTGGATCGTTATTGTTCTGGGCAACATTTTTGTATGCGCCATGGAAGGTCTGATCGTGGGTATCCAGGTTCTTCGTCTGGAATATTATGAGATCTTCAGCCGCTTCTATGCAGGAAACGGACGTGAATTTCTTCCTTTTAAGAAAAAGGAACAAAAAGCAAATGCTTAATAAAAACAGCCGGGATTTTTCCCGTAAAAATAATTTTATTTTCAGGAGGATATTACCATGACAATGATCATTCAAATCGTAACAGCAATCGCACTGATTCTCAGCATCATCTTACCTATGAGCTACTTTTTCCTTGGTGAGAAAAACAAGAAACGCTATAAACGCACTCTTGCAGCAAACTGCTTCATGTTCTTTGGCGTGATCCTTGTTGCCTCTGTCGTAATGTTTGCAGGAACTTCAAGCGTACAGGCAGCATCCGGAAACAGCGGACTTGCTACCGGTCTCGGCTATCTTGCAGCCGCTCTTGTTACAGGTATTTCCGGCCTTGGCTCTGGTATCGCAGTTGCCAGCTCCGCAAGCGCTGCACTTGGAGCCCTCAGCGAAGACGGTTCTCTTTTTGGTAAATCTATTATCTTCGTAGCTATGGCAGAAGGTATCGCCCTTTACGGACTGATCATTTCCTTTATGATCCTTGGTAAACTTTAAGAGGCATATTTTATGAAAATGTATTTAATCAGCGACAACATCGACACCTACACAGGCATGCGCCTGGCAGGTGTCGAGGGCGTGGTTGTCCATGAACGCGACGAGCTTCGGGAAGCCCTGGAGCGCACTATTGCAGACAAAGAAATCGGGATCATCCTTCTTACGGAAAAATTCGGAAGGGAATTCCCGGAAATCATTGACGAAGTCCGGCTTCACCACAAAACTCCCCTGATCATCGAAATTCCCGACAGGCACGGAACAGGACGAAAACCGGATTTTATTACTTCATATGTCAACGAAGCAATCGGACTGAAATTATAGGCAGGTGAAAACATGACAATAGATGAAAAGCTGCAGCATTTTTATGAGGTTTCTGTTGAGGAAGCAAAGGAAGAGGCCGCAATGGCAATACAGGAACACAGAGAATCTCTTGCTCAGATGCTGGAAGATCATAAAGCAGCCCGCAGACAAAGCGCTGAAGCTGAGGTAAAAGCCGAAGCTGAACATGTCCGCAGGGAGATCAACAAGGCTCTGTCCGCAGAGCAGATCACTCTCAAACGGGGATGGTCCAGAAAACAGGAAGAGCTGAAAGAAGCTCTTTTTGCAGAAGTAAAACAGAAAGCACAGGCTTTTATGGAAACTCCTGAATATATGGATTATCTCTGTAAACAGATCCGGGAAGTAAAATCCTTTGCCGGTGAGGATGAGATTCAGATTTCTTTATCTTCCGGTGACAGCAGTAAGCTTGAAACTCTTTCTCAGAAAACAGGAGCAGAGCTTACTGTTTCTTCAGATGATTTTATCGGCGGTATCCGCGCTGCTATTCCTCAGAAAAATATCATGATCGACAACTCTTTTCTGGAAGGACTGGAATCCATGCGCAGAGAATTCAAATTTGACGGAGGGCTGAAGAATGAGTAAAACAGGTATTATCTACGGCGTCAACGGCCCGGTAATTTATCTGAAAGGCGATCCCGGATTCAAAATCTCCGAGATGGTATATGTAGGAAAGGACAACCTGGTAGGAGAGGTCATCGGTCTGAAAAAAGGAATGACTACTGTCCAGGTTTTTGAGGAGACCACAGGGCTCCGTCCCGGTGAAACCGTTACAGGAACAGGCGACGCCATCTCTGTTCTTCTTGGACCTGGAATCATCCACAATATTTTTGACGGTATCCAGCGTCCTCTGGAGGAAATTGCAAAATCCTCCGGAAAATATATTTCCAGAGGTGTCAGTGTAGATTCTCTGGATACACAGAAAAAATGGAACACTCATATTACAGTTAAGGAGGGGGATGTTGTGGGTCCCGGTACGATCATTGCCGAGACACAGGAAACAGCCTCCATTCTTCATAAATCCATGGTTCCGCCTTCTATCCAGGACGGAACTGTCATCAAGGCAGCTCCGGACGGAGAATACAGCATTCTGGAGCCTATTGTAACCATTGAGCTTCCTGACGGAACCACAAAAGATCTTGCTCTTGCACAGAAATGGCCTATCCGTATCCCAAGACCTACGCAGCTCCGTTTCCCGGCAAGCGTTCCTCTTGTTACAGGCCAGCGTATTCTTGACACACTTTTCCCCATCGCCAAGGGCGGTACTGCTGCTGTTCCGGGCGGCTTTGGTACAGGAAAGACCATGACACAGCATCAGATCGCCAAATGGTCTGACGCTGATATTATCATCTATATCGGATGCGGAGAACGTGGAAACGAAATGACTCAGGTTCTGGAGGATTTCAGCAAGCTGATCGACCCGAAATCCGGCAACCTGATGATGGACAGAACAACTCTGATCGCCAATACCTCCAACATGCCTGTTGCTGCCCGTGAGGCTTCCATTTACACCGGAGTAACTCTGGCAGAATACTACAGAGACATGGGGTATGATGTTGCCATTATGGCAGATTCTACTTCCCGTTGGGCAGAGGCCCTTCGTGAGCTGTCCGGACGTCTGGAGGAAATGCCTGCAGAGGAAGGCTTCCCTGCATATCTTGCTTCCAAGCTTTCTGCCTTTTATGAGAGAGCCGGTATGATGCAGAACTTAAACGGAACCGAGGGATCTGTTTCTATTATCGGAGCGGTTTCCCCTCAGGGCGGCGACTTCTCAGAGCCTGTTACCCAGAATACCAAACGTTTTGTACGCTGCTTCTGGGGACTTGATAAGTCTCTGGCCTATGCCCGTCACTTCCCGGCAATCCACTGGCTTACCAGCTACAGCGAGTATCTGGAGGATCTCTCCCCCTGGTACCGCACCCATGTGTCCCCGAAATTTGTCACAGACAGAAATCAGATCATGGCGATCCTTAACCAGGAAAGCTCTCTGATGGAAATCGTAAAGCTGATCGGAAGCGATGTTCTTCCTGACGATCAGAAGCTGACTCTGGAAATCGCAAGAGTGATCCGTCTGGGCTTTCTTCAGCAGAACGCCTTCCATGACGAGGATACCTGTGTTCCAATGGAAAAACAGTTCCAGATGATGGAGATCATCCTTTATCTGTACGAAAAATCCCGCGCCCTTGTAAACCGCGGCATGCCGGTTTCCGTATTGAAAGAGGACAATATTTTTGAACGGATCATTTCTATTAAATATGACGTTCCAAACAAGGAACTTGAGAAATTTGACCAGTACAAAAAAGATATTGATGAATTCTATGAAAACGTATTAAGGAAAAACGGCTGACAGGAGGAAAAGTTTATGGCAATCGAATATCTGGGATTAAGCGAGATAAACGGCCCTCTGGTTGTTCTGGAAGGAGTTAAAAACGCGTCCTATGAAGAAATCGTAGAATTTCATATGGACGACGGAACACAGAAAATCGGCCGTATTGTAGAAATTTACGAGGACAAGGCTGTTATTCAGGTCTTTGAGGGAACTGAAAGCATGTCCCTGACAAACACTCATACAAGACTGACCGGACATCCAATGGAGATCGGACTTTCTCCGGAAATCCTCGGACGTACCTTTAACGGAATCGGTCAGCCTATTGACGGACTGGGCGATATTGCCCCGGAAGTAAAACTGAATATCAATGGACTTCCTCTGAATCCAGTATCCAGAGAGTACCCGAGAAACTATATCAACACAGGTATTTCTGCTATCGACGGTCTGACAACACTGATCCGCGGACAGAAACTTCCTATTTTTTCCGGAAACGGACTTCCCCACGACAAACTTGCTGCGCAGATCGTACAGCAGGCTTCTCTGGGAAGCGACTCCGATGAAAACTTTGCCATTGTATTTGCAGCAATGGGTGTAAAATATGACGTAGCTGAGTTTTTCCGCCGTACCTTTGAGGAAAGCGGCGCTTCCGACCATGTTGTCATGTTCCTGAATCTGGCAAACGATCCTGTAGTAGAGCGTCTTCTGACACCGAAGATTGCTCTTACGGCAGCAGAATATCTTGCCTTTGAAAAAGGAATGCACATTCTGGTTATCCTTACTGACATTACCTCTTTCTGTGAGGCAATGCGAGAGGTTTCTTCTTCCAAAGGCGAGATCCCGTCCCGTAAAGGATATCCGGGTTATCTGTACAGCGAGCTTGCAACACTTTATGAGCGTGCAGGAATCGTTCAGGGCGGCACCGGATCTGTAACACAGATTCCGATTCTTACCATGCCCAATGATGATATTACTCATCCTATCCCTGACCTTACCGGATATATTACAGAGGGGCAGATCGTTCTGGACCGTCAGCTTCACGGGCAGGCAATTTACCCGCCTATCAATGTGCTTCCGTCTCTTTCCCGACTGATGAAGGACGGTATCGGAGAAGGCTTTACACGGGCAGACCATCAGGATGTGGCCAACCAGCTTTTCTCCTGTTATGCAAAAGTAGGCGATGCCAGAGCTCTGGCATCCGTTATCGGTGAGGATGAGCTCTCTCCTCTTGATAAGCGTTACCTTGTGTTCGGCAAGGCTTTTGAAGCGGAATTTGTAGGACAGACAGAAACAGAAAACCGCAGCATTACCGAAACCCTGGATAAAGGCTGGGAGCTTCTGGGACTTCTTCCAAAAGAAGAGCTGGATCGTATTGATACCAAGATTCTGAACAAATATTACAGAGAAACCGTCAGATAAGAAAGGGAGGTGGTTTCTTGGATCCAAATACCTTTCCCACCAAGGGAAATCTGATACTTGCAAAAAATTCCCTTGCTCTTTCCCGTCAGGGATTTGAGCTGATGGACAAAAAAAGAAACATCCTGATCAGAGAAATGATGGACCTTATCGATCAGGCAAAGGATATCCAGACACAGATTGACGAAACCTTCCGGACTGCATATGCGGCTCTTCAGAAGGCAAATATGGAAATCGGCATCGCTTTTGTTCAGCAGATTTCCTATACCGTACCTGTGGAAAACTCCATCCGGATCAAAACCCGTAGCGTTATGGGAACAGAAATCCCGCTGGTAGAATATGACGCTCAGAGTACCAACACCCCCACCTATGCCTACTATAGTACAAAAATGTCTCTGGATCAGGCAAAGGCGGAGTTTGAAAAAGTAAAAGAGCTGTCCATCCGGCTCTCCATGATCGAAAATGCAGCCATTCGCCTGGCCGCCAACATCAAAAAAACTCAAAAGCGGGCAAACGCTCTTAAAAATATTACAATCCCCAGATACGAAACACTGACCAGGGATATCCAGAATGCTCTGGAAGAAAAAGAGCGAGAGGAATTTACAAGACTGAAGGTTATCAAACGAATGAAACAGAATGCTGCGTCAGCAGATTCCTGTGGATAACATTCTTTTTTAAACTTTATCCACAATGCAGTAAAAATCCCCAAAAGAGAATTTTATTTCTCTTCCGGGGATTTTTATTTTTCCATAACTCAAAACACTATAAAATGTATGACCTTATGTTCAGCATACTATATGATGTGATTTTGTTTATACATGCCAACTTTTCTTAATATTGTCAGATAATTATTCTTTCAAACAGCAAAATCACTCTTTTGTACAAAATATTTCCCTATATTTTCACATTGAAAATGTCAATAGAAATCTGTTGGTTTTTGTCGATTTTTATATTTTTATCATTATTAACCAAAACATCTGTTTCTTGTCTTTTTATGTAAATCAGGTATTCCACATGTTATTCATGTGGATAATGTGGATAACTTTGTGCATAACTTGATTTTACAGGGTTTTCCACGTTTTCTTACAGTGGATAACTTTTGTACAAAAATCCATACAATCCACATTTTTCGACAGGCTTTGTGCAATTTGCCAAACCCTCGATTATTTCAGATAAGTTCCGACACCAGACGGTATTTCAAAATCATAATCAGAGACTTTTATCCCTGATGCAGAGGTGCTGGCATGAATGATCTTTTCATCTCCGATATACAGCCCTACATGATAAATATTGCTGCCATAAAAAACAAGATCCCCCACCTCAATATCACTGAGCTCTTTTTTCTGTGACGATTCATACTGGGCCGCAGCCACTCTGGGAAGCTCGTATCCAAACTCTTTAAACACAGACATCATAAACCCGGAACAGTCAGCCCCATTTGTCAGGCTTGTTCCCCCATATACATAGGGATTGCCCTCAAACTGCATTGCAAAATCCACAATCTCCTGACGGTGAGCCACACGCTCCTCTTCCGCCTTTCTTGCTCTTTCCTCAGCCGCTTTTTTTGCAGCCGCCCTGTCCGCCTCTTCCTTCAGTTTCTGGTATTCCTGAGCCTTCTCTTCAGCCTGAGCTACAATATCATTTGCAATTTCACTGATGTCGCCTGTCTGATCATCTTTGCTGCCGTCAGTAAAGGTTCCCTCCAGCGTTTCCTCACCGCTGGTAAAATCTGCCGCCTGCGCACCTGCTGCCATGGCGGTGCTCATACAAACACTTAACATCACTGCTGCAATCTTTTTTATCATGGAAATCTCCTTTTTATTCATCCTTATTTTCATCAGAAATATCCCGATATCCGTACCAAAACTGGAAACAGGCATCTCTGTGCTGCATACAGTTGCGTATGTTATCACACAAATGCCTGTTTTGTCAAATTTTATTACAGAATGATTACATTTTTGTTTATAACTCTCTCAGAAATGAATGGAACTTTTCTTTCACCTCTCTCTGCCTGCTCTCACTGATAGGAAGAAGCATTTTCCCAACCATTTCTACTCTATCCGGATAATATCTGTTTATTGCATAAGGATTTACAAGATATGACTGATGGATTCTGATAAACGGACGGCCGCCCTTTTCCAACTCTTTTTGTATTTCCCCCAATCTTCCATAGAAAATATCAGTGCTGTCTTTCCCATGAAGTATAATTTTTCGTCTGCGGCTCTCAAAATAAAAAATATCCCGTACAGGAACCCGGCAGGTACTGTGTCCGGTTGTATAAGTATAATAGCATAAGCGCTCTCTGATCCTCTTTAGAGCCTCTTCAAGATATCTGTTAAACTGTTCCTCTTCCAACGGTTTACCAAGATAACGAAAAGGTTCTGTTTCAAACATCTGTGTGAAATAAACTTCATGAAAAGTAACATAAATGATCATTGTCTCAGGAGATATTTTCTTTATTTCACGCACTGTACTGATCCCGTTTCTATTACCCATCTCAATATCCATATAAACAAGATCATACTGTCCGCCGTTGAGGATTGCCTGCAGAATACTGTCTCCATCTGAAAAGACTTCTGTATCTAAACTGACAGCTTTCTGTTTTCCATAGGATAATATCCGGTTTTCCAGTTCAGCCGCAAACTGTGTATCGTCATCACATACAGCAATATTTACCATCACAATTAACTCCCCTTTCGCTTACCTGCGGTTATTTTTACATACCAAAAAAGTATATGTCAAGCACTCTTTGTTCCAATGAGATTCCCTTTTTACTGTTTCTTACTAAAACCACGTTATTTCTATTCTTTTTTTATTCGCTTTACTTTTGTTATCTAAAATAATATTTTTCTAAATTTAAGTTTCTAAATCCAACTGTTTTTTCTTCTTTCTAACAAAAGGAGAAAAATCATGGAAAATACTATTTTTATTCATACATTACAACAGGCAAAGGACGGCGATACCTCTGCACAGGAACAAATAATTCTCAAATTTCAGCCCATGATTCGCAAGTATGCATACAAATGTCATGCAATGGAATATGAGGATGCTCAGCAGGAGCTGACCCTTGCTCTTTTGACAGCTGTCCACTCCATAAAATATATCCAAAATGAAGGAGCATGCATTTGTTTCATCCAAAATGCGCTGAAAAACCACTTCAAATATCTGTGCCGCATATCTATTCGGTACTCTGAATACGAACAGTCCTCTGAAAGTGAAACCTTTTCTTCACTTCCTGTATACAGCGACTTCGGTTTTATAGAACTTAATCTTTCACTTCAGGAATATATGAGATCACTTTCTCCAACCAGACAGAAAATACTGAATTTTATTCTGTCTGAAAAATATTCAACCACTGAAATCGCAGATAAATTGCATCTGTCTGTTCAATATATAAACCGCGTAAAGAAGGAATTTCTGTCAGAAAGGAGAAAATTCACATGAAATCTGAACACACTATACAGCTCTTATTATCAGGTATGCTCACCTGGATCGGTTCAAAATTTCAGACTTTTGGTATGTTGATCCTAAGTCTTTTATTTCTTATGATCATTGATTATATCACAGGTATGCTCGCCAGCCGTAAAGAAGGCATTGAGCACCCGGATAATATCTCTTGTGGATGGAATTCCCGTAAAGGATTTCTGGGAATCCTGAAAAAGACAGGGTGCTGGCTGGTTATCGGAAGCGCTTTCTCTGTAGACGGATTATTGCACAATTCCGCTTCAAGCCTTGGGATCGTCTATCCTTCCCATTTCTATCTGGGTGTTTTTATTACAGTATGGTATTCTCTGAATGAACTTTTATCCATCATTGAAAACGCAGGGCGAATGGGCGCTCCTATTCCTCAAAAATTGAAAAAATATATTTCTGTTTTAAAAAAAGAGCTGAATGACAAAGACAGCTTTCCCTAAAGGATTGCTGTCTGTCTTTCAGCTCAGCCTTAATAATTCATGCATTTTTTCCTTTACAGCAGTTCTATATGCAGCGCTTACTATAAGCTCTGACCCGTTTTCCATAATGATCTTTGAGGATTTATACTGAGAAATATAATGATAATTTATAAGATATGATTGATGAATCCTGATAAAAGGAATCACAGAGCTTTTCAGATTTTTTTCAATAGCTGACAATTTTCCATAAAAACAATCCGTTCCCTGCAGCGTGTGAATATAAATTTTACGATATACGCTTTCAAAATAAACGATATCTTTCATCCGTATTTTGTTTTCCTGATAATGATTTTTATAAGAGAAATACATTACTCTTCTTTCCATCGTGTTTAACGCTTTTCTCAGACATGCCCGAAACTGTTCTGGATAAAGAGGCTTTTTCAAAAATCCTGCCGGGTTTACATCAAATAGCTGCAGCACATATTCCTCATGACTTGAAATATAAATCAGTTGTACATCCTCATCTATTTTCCGAATAATTTTGGCTGCGCTGATCCCATTCATACGCTTCATTTCTATGTCCATCAGGATAATATCAAAACAATTTCCCTGCTTTACTGCTTCCAGTAATGTATCTCCATCAAAATAAATACATACGTCAAAAGAATACGCCCTGCCAAAATCCATAATAAGCTCTTCCAGCCGGGTTGTAAAAACTATATCATCATCGCAAATGGCAATTTTTATCATCTTTTATCCTCCAGATATTTATTTAAAATCATCTGGAACGCCACCAGGAATTCTTTTTCATCCGCTTTTAAAGATCTTTGCATCTCAATAATAAAAGTTTCCTTTTCATCATGATCTAAAGGCACACAATCTGATAAAATTTCATTGGGTGTGGTATCCAGAATCTGACACAGTTTAATCAGAATATAAAGTGTGCACGTCTTATGCCCATTTTCAATATTGCTGTAATGCCCACTGGATATTCCCAGCTTTTCTGAAACATAATCCTGCTTAAAACCTTTTAAATCCCTGATAACCTTTATTTTCTGTCCAATAAGATAGTTATATTTTTTAAGTTCTGTTTTATTATACTCCATACAATGTCTCCTTTTTCTACCATTGTAAGGAGTAATATCTATAAACTTAAGTTTCTATAAGAATTATTTTCCGTCTATAGGACAACAATCCAACATTTTACTGTTTAATATTCTTTTCTGTATCCACAGGAATAAAATCTCTCAGAATTCTGTCTGCTGAAATTCCAAATTCCCTGCATATTCCAATCAGAACTTCAATCGGACAGCTTCTGTTGCCTTTTTCTATATTGTTATAATACGAATAAGAAATACCCAATCTCTGCGCCAGCTCCTGCTGCGTTATATTCTGCTTTATCCTCTCCTGGCGTATCCGATATCCAATACATATCCCATATTCTCTGATTATTTTTTCCATTTATTTCATCCCCTCGTATTGGCTGTCTGTTTCGGCAAAATAACAGATACCTGAAACCTTCCTTTCTGCACATCAATACAGAGATCTCCCTTACATTCCTCTACGGCACGTTTTACTGATAATATTCCCATTCCATGACCTTTCTCCTTCTTAGTAGTCAGGAAACAATTTCCCTTCCTGATCACAGCATTTTCCTGACAGGAATTCTCTATCATGAGAAAAAAATTGTCTTTTTTCAATAAAAAATTTATAAGCAAACACTCCAATCTTTTATTATTTTTATGCACCTTTGCAGTTATTAGCAGTTCACGTTCATGTCATGCTGTTTTTCATGACAACGTTCCTCCAGATGATTTAGAGCAGTGGATTTCTAATAAACGTAAGCGCCATGATTGATGCTTTTCTACGTAAACTGGATGTTCCAGAAAATGACTTGCCCTATTATCACTATGGGCTTGTCACTGTTCTGGAAACTGCAAGTGTACAGCTTTTTTGTATCTTCTGGACTGCTTGCAGGCACCAGCTTACAGATTATATGATCTTCTATACAATCTTTCTACTGCTGAGAAAATATGGCGGTGGCTTTCATTTCAGAGATTTTCTTCCCTGCTTTATCACCTCCATTCTTTCTCTACTGGGAATTCTGGAGCTGTTACAGTATATCCGCTTGGAAATCCTTCCCTGCACATTAATCAGTTCTCTTTCATTGCTGTTTATCTTTTTAATAGCTCCGGTTCCCAGCATTGTAGACGATTTCACTACAGAAGAATTACGCATCCGCAAATATAAACTATTCCATATTATATGGATAATGGAAGTATTCGTAGTTTTCCTGGCATTTATAAAGCAAAAACATCTGCTCCACCTTTTTATGATAACTTTTCTGTTTATATCCAGTATCATGGTAGCGGGAAAAATACGCATTTTTTATTACAACAAAATCATTACAAAAGAAAAAACAGATGATTAAGAAACTAATTTAGAAATTTTTGTTTCAATCTGCCATATTTTTTTCTTCTTATAAAGTGAATTTGCAAATTCTACAAATCACGAAAGGATGAAAAACAATGACAGAACACGAAAGACTTGTAATGCGTAACATTATCTATGCAGTAGAAACAGGAGGACAGGTTTACGGACAGAAAGACTATGCGGATTTCACAGAAGCCTATACAAACAGTTCCTCTGAACATGCAATCACCATTGGAGCCGGACAGTGGTACGGAAATGAAGCCCGTACTCTTCTTCTGAATATCAAATCTGCAGATGCTGCAACTTTTAAGAAATATGATAATGCCGGTGTAGCTTCAGACCTTACCAAAACGGACTGGTCCAATTACCGAATTTCCAAAACTTCTGCAAAGGCCAAAGCTATTGTTAAAATTATTGACTCTGCTGTAGGTCATCGTTGTCAGGACAAACTTGTAGACACACAGATGGAAGCGTACGTAAAAGAAGCCGCTGCTCTTGGTGTTACATATATGGATGCCAAAATGATGTGCGCCAATTTCAGACATCAGGGCGGGGCTTCTGCTGTAAAAAGAATTTTAGCAAAGACTGCAAAGCCCTATACTTTGGACCACCTTTATGCCGCCTGCCAGACAGATACCGGAAATCAGGTTGGAGCCTATAAAAGCCGTCAGAAAATGGTATATAATGCTCTTAAAACACACATTACCAATTATAAAGTGACTGCTGCAGAGGCCATTCAGGCAGCTATTAAAATTGCCAAAGCTGAAGTTGGATATTTCGAAAAGAAGTCTAATGCCAATCTGGACAGTAAAACTGCCAATGCAGGAACCGCTAATTATACTAAATACTGGAGAGATGTAGATCCTTCCAATCAGGCTGCTCCTTGGTGTGCCTGCTTTATCAGTTGGGTGTATATGAAGGCTTTCGGAAAAACCACCGCAGCTAAATTATTAAAACATTGGCCATATATCTCTGTTCCTCAACTGTCAGGTTTATTTACCCACTATGCTACACCTAAAGTTGGTGATATCTTTATGTATCACAATGGTTCAGTGTTCTCACATACCGGTCTTGTTATTGCAGTCAGTGGTGATAAGTTTGTTACTATTGAAGGTAATACTAATGATGGAAGTGGCGTAGTTGCTGAGGGAATTGGAGTTTATCAGAAGACACGATACAACAGTCAGCTTCCTGGATCAAAATTCGCCAGACCAAACTACAGTATTGTAACTTCTATCAATGGCTCTGGTGAGGATCCTGTTCCTCCCTCCACATGGGTGACCACTGGAACCGCTGTATGTACTGGTGACGATGTCTATGTGCGTCAGACTCCGGGAGGTACTGTAATGGGTATGGTATCCAAAGGTACTAAGCTGGAACTTGACGGCACAAGTTCCGGTGTATGGGTTCATGTAAGAGTTTCCGGAATTGGTATCGGATATATGCATCAGGACTATGTTGGCAAAGATTCCGGTTCTGCAGGCTCCTCACCTGTTGCAACTGCTCAGAAAGCTTTAAACAGTAAATTTAATGCCGGACTTTCCGTAGACGGTATCTGGGGACCAGCCTGCAAAAAAGCTTATATCAAAGCAATCCAGTCTGCCCTGAACTCCGTATATGGCGCCGGACTTGCAACCGATGGCATCTGGGGAACAAATACTTCCAATGCCTGTGCTGCCCATGTACTCTCTGAAGGCGCTGATAATCTTTATGTTGGAGTTCTTCAGATTGGTCTTTACGCCCACAGTATCACACTGAACAGTGGTATTGACAACGACTTCGGTCCATCCACAAAACAGGGGGTAATTAAATTCCAGTCTTCTCAGGGATTAGCTGCAGATGGAATGGCAGGACGGGATACTTTTGCCAGACTTGCCGGTGTCTAACTTGTATTTCAGGAAAAGGGGGCTGTACAATACACAATGTCATTTAGTTAAGACATTGAGTCGGCAGCCTCTTGCAGAGCAAGGTATAT
>OFOU01000334.1_pt1 | contig 41494 bp, 37 predicted proteins | sample 1542061 | NCBI WGS metagenome assembly OFOU01 (sample SAMN04209239, study PRJEB22552) | human gut metagenome | biome: gut; material: feces | host: Homo sapiens | place: USA: Oklahoma
AAAGCTACTAGAAGTGTGCCTATCCATTTACAATCCTCCAAGGTTAAATAAAAACTGGTAATTCTTATTTAGGTATTTCTTCTAGTGTGAAATTTACAATCCTCCAAGGTTAAATAAAAACCAAGGTGTTGCTAGAAAGTTTAATAAATCTTCTCGTATTTACAATCCTCCAAGGTTAAATAAAAACAGAATTACCACTTCCAACTGAAAAGTCGATATTAACATTTACAATCCTCCAAGGTTAAATAAAAACCTAAGTATGTTTTAAAAAATGCTGAGGTTAAAAAAGATTTACAATCCTCCAAGGTTAAATAAAAACACAAAGTTAGTGGTCTGATGAGAAGTAATGTAACAAGATTTACAATCCTCCAAGGTTAAATAAAAACCTAGACCTTATGAGATGTTTATGAGTGAAGTAGACATTTACAATCCTCCAAGGTTAAATAAAAACTTTTTAAAATTTTGCACCCTCTTTACGCCAATAAAGATTTACAATCCTCCAAGGTTAAATAAAAACTTTTGGTTTGCTACCCCTTTTACATCTTTGAAGTTTATTTACAATCCTCCAAGGTTAAATAAAAACGGTTGAGTTTTTATCCAAAGTAGGCAACGAAGTTATATTTACAATCCTCCAAGGTTAAATAAAAACCGGCAGCAAATATGATGTTACTATCTGGGAGAAAAAATTTACAATCCTCCAAGGTTAAATAAAAACCCCAAGGGCATTATTATATATAAAATAATCTCTCCTATTTACAATCCTCCAAGGTTAAATAAAAACTGAAATGGCAGATTGTGAGAAATTCTCAAATAAAGATATTTACAATCCTCCAAGGTTAAATAAAAACCTACACTGTTTAGCCTCGTCAAATCTCCATTTTAACATTTACAATCCTCCAAGGTTAAATAAAAACAACTCTCATTTCGATCTCCTGTAAAAATTATTTGCATTTACAATCCTCCAAGGTTAAATAAAAACCACATTGAAGGTGTAATGCTTAGTAAAAATTTAGTTAATTTACAATCCTCCAAGGTTAAATAAAAACTATACCGCTAGTATCAATAGAAGCAACATTACCGCTATTTACAATCCTCCAAGGTTAAATAAAAACGAGTTTGCTAATCTATGGTTTTTGCACTACTAAATAATTTACAATCCTCCAAGGTTAAATAAAAACAGATTTGATTATTATTTCCCTGAGTTTGCTAATCTATTTACAATCCTCCAAGGTTAAATAAAAACCGTGACGGTATACGGAGTGATTAAAGTTAGATTTTTATTTACAATCCTCCAAGGTTAAATAAAAACCTGTATATTGATACTCACTTTCTACTGCTTTTACAGGATTTACAATCCTCCAAGGTTAAATAAAAACTCTTTGAATATCCACATACCAAAGTTTTTTAATCTCATTTACAATCCTCCAAGGTTAAATAAAAACAAACAACATGGAGGGAGCACATATAATAAAATTTTATTTACAATCCTCCAAGGTTAAATAAAAACAATGAGCTTAAGAGAATATATTCATAAATTAATAACATTTACAATCCTCCAAGGTTAAATAAAAACTTAGATTATTTTACTTCTTGCCTTCCATATCCTCAGTCATTTACAATCCTCCAAGGTTAAATAAAAACAGGGCAAGTTACATCATAATGCATTTTAACTAATTCATTTACAATCCTCCAAGGTTAAATAAAAACGTTGAATCATAAACCTCACCAACAGTAACAAAACCAATTTACAATCCTCCAAGGTTAAATAAAAACATTTTATTCAAAACGACATCTATACCCTTTTAGCTCATTTACAATCCTCCAAGGTTAAATAAAAACGAATTAGCAAGAGTCAAATATCCTGCCTCGTAAGGATATTTACAATCCTCCAAGGTTAAATAAAAACTGTGGGAATAGAAGTGACAAAGTAGAGAATATACTGATTTACAATCCTCCAAGGTTAAATAAAAACATGGACATTTAATGATTTTATGTTCTGTTGAATCAGATTTACAATCCTCCAAGGTTAAATAAAAACTTGAATATTGTAGCAATCCTGATAATTACGAAATTAAATTTACAATCCTCCAAGGTTAAATAAAAACCAAAGGTGTCTATCCCTTTTCAATGGTTGCAAGATCTATTTACAATCCTCCAAGGTTAAATAAAAACCTTACAAAAGCGAACTATTTTGACCTTACTCAAATATATTTACAATCCTCCAAGGTTAAATAAAAACTTTATACCACTAGAGAAAGGACAATCCAAAGTCCAAGATTTACAATCCTCCAAGGTTAAATAAAAACCAAATATGTATTTCCAAACTATTGCGTCAGTACTTGGATTTACAATCCTCCAAGGTTAAATAAAAACGCACCTAAACCAAATCCCATATTAACTCACCTCCTAATTTACAATCCTCCAAGGTTAAATAAAAACTTTGCTCTCACAGTATAAGACTGTTTTCTCTGCTTTATTTACAATCCTCCAAGGTTAAATAAAAACTTGCAACATTATTTTCTGTAATAGCTACTTTTACAGCATTTACAATCCTCCAAGGTTAAATAAAAACGTACTCCAAGTGGTTCTACTGCTGCTATTGATACTAGATTTACAATCCTCCAAGGTTAAATAAAAACTAAGTCTTCATTATATGTCGATATGTCACAAATTACATTTACAATCCTCCAAGGTTAAATAAAAACTTCTTCATCTTTAAGAGCTTTTTTTATCCAGTTAAGATTTACAATCCTCCAAGGTTAAATAAAAACACGACTCTCTTGTGTTAAATTGTTATTTTAATGTTAATTTACAATCCTCCAAGGTTAAATAAAAACTAATTGTGATCTTCACAAAGCTATTATTGTTCCTTGATTTACAATCCTCCAAGGTTAAATAAAAACTTGGCACGTATAATGCCTATGGTTGCTCCTACAATGACATTTACAATCCTCCAAGGTTAAATAAAAACTATAACGAGGGACATAACCAGCACGAGAAGTAGTAGTATTTACAATCCTCCAAGGTTAAATAAAAACTCTTATGGGAAATGGCTCTTCTTCTAGTGTTTATTAATTTACAATCCTCCAAGGTTAAATAAAAACTGGAGTCTTAGACTCAATAAATTCAGCATTAAGCTGATTTACAATCCTCCAAGGTTAAATAAAAACTTCTTCATCTTTAAGAGCTTTTTTTATCCAGTTAAGATTTACAATCCTCCAAGGTTAAATAAAAACATGAAAAGGCTTAGAAGAAGATTAGATTATCATGAATTTACAATCCTCCAAGGTTAAATAAAAACAAGATTTGATTATTATTTCCCTGAATTTGCTAACCTATTTACAATCCTCCAAGGTTAAATAAAAACGTCATTAGTTAAAGGCATAAAAACTGCGTGTAAATGATTTACAATCCTCCAAGGTTAAATAAAAACCTAAAAGGGATAGTTAATTCATTTGTTCCTTTTTCTTATTTACAATCCTCCAAGGTTAAATAAAAACAGGATTGAAATGCTGTAACTGTGCTTGTGATCCTGCATTTACAATCCTCCAAGGTTAAATAAAAACGACCATTGCCTGTGACTGCGGATCCGTCTCTACTTGCATTTACAATCCTCCAAGGTTAAATAAAAACTGCTACTAATATTACTGGTGGAATAGCGGATTATTTATTTACAATCCTCCAAGGTTAAATAAAAACGGATTTCTGATCCAGCTAATCTCCCAATTGCTCCAAATTTACAATCCTCCAAGGTTAAATAAAAACTTCATTTCCTCCAGCAATCGAAATATCAACTTGAAGATTTACAATCCTCCAAGGTTAAATAAAAACAAGTGTTCCTGTTCAGGCAAACCCTAGTATTCTAGCATTTACAATCCTCCAAGGTTAAATAAAAACAAACGACATCTATACCCTTTTAGCTCAAGGAATGCAATTTACAATCCTCCAAGGTTAAATAAAAACGGATTTCTGATCCAGCTAATCTTCCAATCACTCCAAATTTACAATCCTCCAAGGTTAAATAAAAACTTTTTAGATGTACCATAAAATTTCAAATCTGAGTCTTTATTTACAATCCTCCAAGGTTAAATAAAAACACCTCCTAACAGCTTATAATAATCAATCAATCTAAGATTTACAATCCTCCAAGGTTAAATAAAAACGAGTTCTGCAACTCCTCAAGGTAACCTTGCTAGTGTATTTACAATCCTCCAAGGTTAAATAAAAACGCAGGTCAAAGATATATTGATTTGTTATACGAGCATTTATTTACAATCCTCCAAGGTTAAATAAAAACTTTATCTACTTATATAACCTTCTTTTATAATCCTTTATTTACAATCCTCCAAGGTTAAATAAAAACATTTAACCTCAAGGCAATAATCGTCAGGAGTTATTCTATTTACAATCCTCCAAGGTTAAATAAAAACAAACAACATAAGGCTTACGACACAGAACACCAGTAACATTTACAATCCTCCAAGGTTAAATAAAAACAATATAATAAAATCTACCTCTTTTAAAAATCCAAACATTTACAATCCTCCAAGGTTAAATAAAAACGTTACTGCTTTCCCTTTTAGAGCATATAATAAGATAATTTACAATCCTCCAAGGTTAAATAAAAACTCAAGATCAGAAGTAAAAAGAATAGTTAATAAAGTTAATTTACAATCCTCCAAGGTTAAATAAAAACAGATACTTTTTACATCTATGGTTCAGCAGTTCCTGAATTTACAATCCTCCAAGGTTAAATAAAAACAGATATATTAATTATCTCTTGCTTTATAATACCTTTTTTTATCATTATTGTCTACTTAAAATTTTATAAAAAAATTTTTTTGTCAAATTTCTTTTTAAATTTAAAAATGTAATTAAAACTTAAAAATTATAGATTCTTGTCGATTACCAAGCTTTTTTACACTATTATAGGTTGACAATAAAAAAGCACCCTTATCATAAGACTTAGGTGCAAAATCTATTATCAAATAATAAAGCTTTTTAATTATAAAAATTAGTTAATTTTGTCAACTAAAGTTTTTCCAGGTTTAAATTTAACAGTTTTCTTAGCTTCGATTTTAATTTCTTCTCCAGTTTTAGGGTTTCTTCCAACTCTTTCAGCTCTTTCAACAACTTCAAATTTTCCCCATCCGATAAAGTTTAATTCTTCTCCTGCTGCTAATGTGTTTTCTATAGTTGTAAGGAAAAGATCAACTTTTCTTTCAGCCTCAGCTTTAGATGGGAATGCTCCTGTTTCAAATAATACTTTTGCAAAATCTTTTTTTGTCATTATATATATCCTCCTAAACTTAACTTAAAAATTGCGCGTTCCTATTTTATATCACAAAATACAGAGTTTTTCAAACTTTTTTTAAAATTTTTCAATATTTTTTTGAATTTTACATAAATAAATTGTACAATGTATTAAAATAGTAAAAAATCATACTTAAAATGAGGTAGCTTTATGAGAAAAAGAGGATTTATTTTATTTTTTTTATCATTAGTTTTCTTCTCATGTAGTCGAGTGAACTACAAAATTGATGATGAAAAATATCGAGCTGTTGGAAAAGATTCAAGAATTAAATATATTATTTTACACTATACTGCTACTAATAATGAAGTAGGAATTAGAGCCTTAACAGGACCTAATGTAAGTGCACACTATCTAGTAACTTCTATAGATAAAGAGCCTACATATGCCCTTGTTGACCACAATGAAAGAGCTTGGCATGCTGGAGTAAGTGAATTTGGAGGAAGGAATAATATAAATGATACTTCTATTGGAATAGAAATTGTAAATATCGGAATAAGAAGTGTACCAGGGCAGCCTAAGACTAAAGGTTTTTTTAGACCTTACAATGAATATGTTCCTTTTACTGAAGGACAAATAAAAAAAGTTGCAGCATTGGTAAAAAAACTTTCTATTCAATACAATATCAAACCAAGATTTATTTTAGGTCATTCAGATGTAGCACCTACTAGAAAAATTGATCCAGGTCCAAAGTTCCCTTGGAAAAGATTATACAAAGAGTATGGCATAGGTGCTTGGTATAATGAAAGTGACAAGGTTAAATTTATGAATGCTGAACTATTTAAAGTTACTCCTATCCCAGAAATAAAAGCTGAACTTAGAAGATATGGATACAAAATCAATGATACAGATGAGTGGGATGAAGAAAGTAGGAGAGTAGTTTACAATTTTAAAGCACATTTCAATCCTGATAATTTAAATGATACTATGGATTTAGAAACTTTTGCTATAATTAAAGCACTAAATAAAAAATATAGATAATTCTATAAAATTTCCTTGTATTAATCAACAAATAGTGGTAGAATAAGCATGTAGTAAAACCTTGATATAAATTAAACACTAAGTTTTTAACACTTTTCAAAAATTTTAGGGTTTGTTTTGTTCTTAATGGTTTTAGTTCTAAAATTTTTGGAGGTGCATTAAATATGCTAAAAGGAACTGTAAAATGGTTTAACAAAGACAAAGGATTCGGATTCATTTCTGGAGAAGATGGAAACGATTATTTCGTTCACTACTCTAACATCAATGCAAAAGGATTCAGATCTCTAGAAGAAGGACAAGCTGTTACTTTCGAAGTTACTGAAGGAAACAAAGGTCCAGTTGCTTCTAACGTAACTGTTGCATAGTTTAAACACTGAAGAATATAGGGTACTGAAATTCAGTACCCTATTTTTTATAATTGGAGGTAACTATGAAAAAAATACATATAAAAAAAGATAAAAGAGCTAACAATATAATTAATCTAGCAGTTAAAATATTTCTTTTTCCTCTATTTTTTTTCGGACTAATTTTAAGATGTTACGACAAAATCTTTAAAAAGAATAAAAGAAGAGAAAATATCATAGATATTTAGTATTAGTTTCTTTACAAAATAAAAGTAGTATGTTATACTTTCATTATGTGTGCATGGGTGGCGGAATGGTAGACGCGTAAGGTTGAGGTCCTTATTGGTAGTTTCCAGTGAGAGTTCAAGTCTCTTCCCGTGCACCATTTAGATTTCAATAAAAAGTCCTTATAATATAAACAAACATATATGTCTACAACAAACTTTCATAATTTTTGAAAGTTTTTTTATTTTATAACCATATTTAAACTATTCTATCTTTTTCCTTTTTCCAAACTTATTTAAGTATTTTAATCTTTTTAACTTATCTATTTTTATTTCTTTGATTGATTATCACCTAAGTTTATAAAAAAATACACCCTCCATCTCAATTACCTAAGACTTTGGGTGTAATATTATAATTCTTTTCTATATTATTCTTTATCATATTCGTTTATAAAAGTTTTCAATTTTTTCTTGATTCTCTGTATAGTATTATCCACTGATTTAAGCTCTCTACCAGTTTTTTCCGCTATCTCAGTATAAGTCATCTCTGCAAGCATATATTCAAAAATTTCATTTTCCATTTTACTTAGATGAGTTTTCAAATATTCATTTAAATATCTCATTTTCTCTTTTCCTAAGTAAATCTCTTCTGGATTATAAAAAGCAAAAGAACGATTTTCATATGTTATATCAAGTTCCTCATCACTTTCATTTGTGTTTGACATTGCTAAATTTAAAATCCTATTTTTTCCTGAATTTGAATTTTTTATAGCAGTTATAATTTGACGTTTAATACATAAAATAGCAAAAGTAGAAAAAGAAGCTTTTTTTGATTCATCATAGGCATTGATAGCTTTTAAAAGTCCTATTCTTGCCTCCTGTAATACATCCTCCTTATCAGCACCATAGAAAAAATAATTTTTTGTTTTTAGTAGAATTAATTGTTTAAATTCTCTAAAAATTTGTTGCATAGCATCTTCATCACCATTTTTTGCTGCATGAATAGTTTGAATGTTTATCATTTCTCCCTCCTAAAAATATTTTTTAGTCCTGACTGTAGAAATTGATAAAATCCTTACCCAGTATATAAGATTGTTTTACGTGTATATTATATAAAATTTTAAATTTTTTGCAATAGTAAAAAACAATTTTTTTCATGGTAAAAAGATACTTATAATATTTTGGCAAAAAGCCTATTAAATAAAAGTATCTAACAGGCTTTAAAAAATTAATAAATATTTAAAAATTATTTTGCTTCGTTGTATAACTCTTCTAATCTTTGTTGAATAGCTTCATCTTCAAGATACTCATCATAAGTCATCATCTTATCTACTATTCCATTAGGAGTGATCTCTATAATTCTATTTGCTACTGTTTGAATAAACTCATGGTCATGAGCACCAAATAATAGAGTTCCTTTAAAGTTGATAAGAGCCTTATTTAAAGATGTAATTGATTCAAGATCTAAGTGGTCATTAGGGTTGTCAAACATAAGAACATTGGCATTTGTAAGCATCATTTTTGCAAGCATACATCTTACCTTTTCTCCCCCTGAAAGAACTGTACAACTTTTTAAAGCTTCCTCTCCAGAGAATAGCATTCTTCCTAAGAAACCTCTTACAAAAGAATCATGTTGATCAGGAGAGTATGGTCTTAACCAATCAATTAGATTTAGATCTTTATTTTCAAAGAATTTACTATTATCTTTTGGCATATATGCTTGAGAAGTTGTAATTCCCCAAGTATATGATCCTGAATCTGGTTCAATCTCTCCAGATAAAATTGATAAAAGAGTTGTTTTTACAAGGTCATTTTTAGCTAAAAATACTACTTTATCACCTGTATTGATTGTAAATGTTAAGTTGTCAATTAATTTAACTCCATCTACTGTTTTAGAAAGATTTTCTACTTTTAATAGATTGTTTCCAGCTTCTCTCTCTTGTTTAAATTCAATAAATGGATATTTTCTGTTAGAAACTTGCATATCTTCAAGTTGAAGTTTATCAAGAAGTTTCTTTCTTGAAGTTGCTTGTTTAGATTTAGAAGCGTTAGCACTGAATCTAGCAATGAACTCTTGTAACTCTTGTCTTTTTTGTTCAAGTTTTTTATTCTTAGCTGATAGAAGTTTTACCATTAATTCATTTGATTCATACCAGAAATCATAGTTTCCAACATACATTTTGATTTTTCCATAGTCAATATCTGTAATATGAGTACAAACTTTATTTAAGAAGTGTCTATCATGTGAAACAACAATTACAGTAGTATTGTCTAAGTCCATAAGGAAGTTTTCTAGCCATGTTATAGCTTTTATATCAAGTCCGTTTGTAGGCTCGTCTAGAAGTAAAACATCAGGTTGTCCAAATAGAGCTTGAGCAAGAAGAACTTTAACTTTTATAGGCTCACTTAACTCTTTCATAAGCTTATGGTGGTCAGCAATATCAACTCCAAGTCCCATTAAAAGAGTTTCAGCTTCAGTTTCAGCTTCCCAACCATTAAGTTCAGCAAACTCTCCTTCAAGTTCAGCAGCTCTTATTCCATCTTCATCAGTAAACTCACTTTTAGAGTAAATCTCATTTTTTTCTACAATAATATCCCAAAGTTTTTTATGTCCCATAAGAACAACATTTAAAACTTCATCTTCCTCATGAGCAAAGTGGTCTTGTTTTAATACTGCCATTCTTTTATTTTTATCAAAAATTATCTCTCCTTCTGTTGGTTCTAAAACTCCAGAAAGAATTTTTACAAATGTAGATTTTCCAGCTCCATTAGCTCCAATAAGTCCGTAACAGTTTCCAGGAGTAAACTTTAAGTTTACATCTTCAAAAAGCTTTCTTCCAGAAAATCTCATACCAAGATTACTAGTTGCGATCATTTAAAATATATCCTCCTACTAAAAAAATATTTATTAATTAAAAAATTTAATTTCTCATCAATACAAAACAATTATATTATAACATTTTATATTAATAAAGGCAAATTAAATGAAAGAACTAAAGATAATTAAATTTGAAAAAAACAAAAAATATGATAGAATATAATGTAAAAATTTAAAGATAGCGAGGAATCAATGGCAACATTATTTGATAAAGTAAGTATAAAAAATTTAAAATTAAAGAATAGAATTGTACTTCCCCCATTAGTAAGATTTTCTATGGTAGGTACAGATGGGTTTGTAACAGATAAAGTAGTTGAATGGTATAGAGATGTTTGTGCTGGGGGAGTGGGATTAGTTATTGTAGAAGCTTCAGCAGTAGCAGAAGATGGAAAGTTGAGAGATAATCAATTAGGAATATGGGATGATAAATTTATAGAAGGGCTAAAAAAAATAGCTGATACTTGCCATGAATACAGTGTCCCTGCTCTTATTCAACTTCATCATGCAGGATTTAAAGAGAGAATAAAAGATGTGCCAGAAACTTTACTTGATGACATATTAGAAAAATTTAAATTAGCTTTTGTAAGAGCTAAAAAAGCAGGTTTTGATGGAATAGAGATTCATGGAGCACATACATATCTAATTTCTCAGCTTAATTCAAGAATTTGGAATCTGAGAGAGGATAAATATGGTGGAACTTTTGAAAAAAGAATGTTTTTCTCTAAAAAGTTAATTGAGGATACAAGATACCTTTTTGATGATAATTTTATTTTAGGTTATAGAATGGGTGGAAATGAGCCTGAACTTCAAGATGGAATAGAGATAGCAAAATATCTTGAAAAATTAGGAATAGATCTATTACATGTTTCAAGTGGAACTCCTAACCCTGATATGAAACAAAAGGAAAAAATAGATATACCTGAAGATTTCCCTTTAGATTGGGTAATATATATGGGAACAGAGATAAAAAAAAGGGTAAATATTCCTGTTATAGGTGTTAGAAAAATAAAAAAAGAGAGAGAAGCTAGTTGGTTGATAGAGAATAATCTTTTAGATTTTGTAGCAGTTGGGAGAGCTATGATAGCAAGACCAAACTGGGCAGAGATAGCAGAGAAGGAGTATAAAAGAAGAGATGCAAATAAAGAGTGTTGATATCTTCTGTGAGATAATTGATAATTTTGGAGATATTGGAGTAGTTTATAGAGTTGCAAAAGAACTAAAAAAAATATATAATAACCAAGTAAAAATAAGGGTTATTTTAAATAGGATAGATGAATTTTTAAGTATAAACCCCTCAGCAAAAAATTTAGAAATTCAAGAGATAGATGGTATTTGTTACTGTACTTATGAATATATTAAAAAAAATATGTGTACATTTTCTACTGCAAATGTTATAATAGAAGCCTTTGGATGTACAATACCTGAAGAGTATATGAATGTGGCATATAACAATTCAGATTTGATATTAAATCTTGAATATCTTTCAGCTGAAGATTGGGTAGAGGACTTTCATTTGCAAGAATCTATACTTGGAAAAGGGAAACTTAGAAAATTCTTCTTTATGCCTGGATTTACAGAAAAAACAGGTGGAATTATCACAGATTCTCTATATTTAGATAGAATTACTAAAGTAAAAAACAATTTATCTGAATACAGAAAAAAATATTTAAAAAATATTGATAACTATGATAATAAACTGATAGGAACAATATTTACATATGAAAAAAACTTTGCTCCTTTGATGAGAGATTTGAAGAAATTAGATAGAGAAGTAGCTCTATTGGCAATGGGAGAAAAGACACAAGAGAGCTTTAAAGAATTTTTTAAAAAAAATTTTGTAGAAAAGCTTGGAAATATTTATAAATATGGTAAAATAGAGATAGAGTTCTATGATTTTTTAAGCCAAGAAGAGTATGAGGAGCTTATAAATGTGGTAGATTTTAACTTTGTAAGAGGGGAAGACTCTTTTATAAGGGCAGTTCTTACAGGAAAACCATATTTGTGGCATATTTATTGTCAAAAAGAGTTCATTCATATGGACAAATTACAAGGATTTTTAGATAAATATAGAGCACAAGTTCAAGGACAAATTGCTGAAGATATATTACTAAATCAAGAAAAGCTTTTTAAAGATTATAATTTTAGAAATGAAAATACTTTAGATGAGGGAAAAGAAGAGTTCTCTAATTTCTTCCACAACCTTAATGAAATAGAGAGAGTAAACTCTCTATATAAAGATTTTCTTATCTTAAACTGTAATCTTATAAATAAAATAAAAGATTTTATAGAGAAATTTTAGGAGGTCAAAAATGAAAATAGCTCAAGAACTAAGAGCAGGAAGCACAATTAAAATCGGAAACGATCCATTTGTAGTTTTAAAATCTGAGTACAACAAATCAGGAAGAAACGCTGCTGTGGTAAAATTAAAAATGAAAAACTTATTAAACGGAAACATCTCTGACGCTGTTTACAAAGCAGACGAAAAAATGGATGACATCAGACTTGATAAAGTTAAAACAGTTTACTCTTACAACGATGGAAGTTTCTATGTATTCTCTAACCCAGAAACTTGGGATCAAATCGAACTTAAAGAAGAAGATTTAGGAGATGCTATCAACTACCTAGAAGAAGGAATGGAACTAGACGTAGTTTACTACGAATCAACTCCAGTTGCAGTAGAATTACCTACTTTCCTTGAAAGACAAATCGAATACACTGAACCAGGACTAAGAGGAGATACTACTGGAAAAGTTATGAAACCAGCTAGAATCAACACAGGATTTGAAATTCAAGTTCCTCTATTCGTTGAGCAAGGTGAATGGATTAAAATCGATACAAGAACTAACGAATATGTAGAAAGAATTAAAAAATAGTTTTTAGTTTAAAAGGCTGTCAATGACAGCCTTTTTCTTTTATACAAGTTTTAAAAACATATCTACATGTGGTATTCCATCTTCATCGTATCTCTCTGAAATCTCTTCAAATCCCAAAGAGTGATAAAAATCTCTAAGATAGTATTGAGCACCTATTGTAATATTTTCATTAGAAAAACTATTTTTTATAACTTCAATAGATTGTAAAAGTAACTCTCTAGCATATCCATTATGTCTATAATCTTTATCAACTAACACACGCCCAATAGATGGAGTATCATAAGAAAGATTTTTAGGTATAACCCTTGAATAACATATTATTTTATCTTTCTCCTCATCTCTAGCAAAAACATGGTAACATTTTAAATCTTTATTGTCAAAATCAAGATAAGGACAATTTTGTTCTACTACAAAAACCTCCTGTCTAATTTTTCCAATCTCATAAACTTCTAAAGCAGTTAACTCTTCAAATTTTTTTATATAAAATTTCATAATCTCCTCCTATGATTTTAAGATAGAAATATTATACATAAAAAAAATGACTAAATCAAAAAAATTTGACTTTGTCTTAATGATGTGGTAATATAATTGTAAGCATTACAATAATGTAAAAACAGGAGATGATGTAAATGGAATTAAAAGGATCAAAAACTGAAAAAAATCTTATGACAGCATTTGCAGGTGAATCAGAGGCGAGAAATAAATATACTTATTATGCATCAAAAGCTAAAAAAGATGGTTATGAACAAATCTCCAAATTATTTGAAGTTACAGCTAACAATGAAAAGGAACATGCTAAACTTTGGTTTAAAATTTTAAAAGGTGGAGAAATTCCTTCAACATTAGAAAATCTTTTAGATGCAGCTGAAGGTGAAAACTACGAATGGACTGATATGTATGCAGGATTTGCTAAAACAGCAAGAGAAGAAGGATTCACTGAAATAGCAAGACTTTTTGAGGGAGTAGCTAAAATAGAAAAAGAGCATGAGGAAAGATATAGAAAATTATTAGCTAACATTAAAGAAGAAATGGTATTTGAAAGAGAAAAAGAAGTAGCTTGGGAATGTTTAAACTGCGGACACATTCACTATGGTAAAAAAGCTCCAGAAGTTTGTCCAGTATGTGCTCATCCAAAAGCTTACTTTATGTTACAAGAAAAAAATTATTAATAAATATACTAGATTTTTTGAAGGGCACTCACATTTAGAGTGCCTTTCTTTATATCTTTAAATTTCATATTAAAAGAAATTTTCGTAAAATTTGTTCGGAAGTAGACTGAAAAAGTATAGCTCAATAGTAAAAAATAAAAAATACTTTAATTTTTTTGTAAAATGTATTACAATAATAAAAAGATAAAAAAGTTACATTTTAATTATGGTAAGCTAAAAAAATCAATATATAAAATATGGAGGATACAAATGGAAAAAGTTTATCAAGGAAAGACTAAAAATGTCTACAAGTTAGAAAATGGGAATTTTTTATTAGAGTTTAAAGATGACTGTACAGGGAAAGATGGAGTTTTCGATCCAGGAGAAAATACAGTTGGTTTAAAAATTGAAGGAATTGGAAAAGCAAACTTAAAAATGTCAGTTCATTTCTTCGAAATTTTAAATAATAGAGGGTTAAAAACTCACTATATAAGTGCAGATCTTGATAAAGGAACTATGGAAGTAGTACCAGCTAAACCATTTGGAAAAGGATTAGAAGTAATTTGCCGTTTTAAAGCTGTTGGAAGTTTCTATCGTCGTTACAATGAATACATTACTGAAGGAGCAGATTTACCAGCATATGTAGAAACTACATTTAAAAATGATGCTTTAGGAGATCCATTAGTAACTAAAGATGGATTAGTAGATTTAGGAGTTATGACTGCTGCTCAATATGAATCTATGAAAGAAAGAACACAAGAAATTTCTACAATAGTTAGAGATGTATTAAAAGAAAAAGGATTAGATCTTTATGATATCAAATTTGAATTTGGTATTGACAAAAATGATGAAGTTATCCTTATAGATGAAATTGCATCAGGAAACATGAGAGTTTATAGAGATGGTGTAATAGTAGATCCTATGGAATTAACTAAAATATTCTTAGGAGAATAATTAAAATAATAGTTGAATTATAAAGGTTGTGTAGTTTAATAACTTAAAGTTATAGGCTACTCAGCCTTTTTTTATTACCTAAAATAGATATAAAAACTGTATTTTAACTAATGTATAATAATATTTTTTATTGATTTTTATTTTTCTTTAAGGTATAACTTTAATAGGAAATTATTAACGTAATGGAGGATAATATGAAAAATATACATTTATTTTACTTCAGCCCAACACACACAACAAAAAGAACTCTTCAAGGAATTGGAAAAGGTTTTGGAAGAGAAGTTATTGAACATGATCTAACTTTTGCTTGTGAAAGTGATGAAGTTTTTAATTTAGGAGAAAATGATATAGCTATTGTTGGAGTACCTGTATATGCAGGTAGAGTGCCTGAAATAGTTACTAATATTTTAAAAAGAGTTCATGGAAATAATACACTAGCTGTGGCAGTTGTAGTTTATGGAAATAGAGCTTTTGAAGATGCTCTTTTAGAATTAAAAAATATACTAAAAGAAAATGGTTTCTCTGTAATTGCAGGTGGAGCATTTATTGGAGAACACTCATATACTAAAAAGGTTGGAACAAAAAGACCAGATAACAATGATATTGAAATTGCAGTTAATTTTGGTAAAAAAATTGATGAGTTAGTAAGAGAAAATAGTTATAAAAATGATATAGAGGTTCCAGGAAATTTCCCATATAGAGATGGAATCCCTAAGATGAGCTTTGCACCTATGGCAAATGATAACTGTATCTATTGTAGAAAGTGTTGGTCTGTATGTCCAGTAGGAGCTATTGATCAAAGAAAACCAGATATTGTTCAAGTTGAAAAGTGTATAAGATGCTATGCTTGTGTTAAGGTTTGTACTTTTGATGGTAGAGAGATACCTAACAACCCCCTTGTAAAGATTATAAATTACTTAGAAACAAACTGCACAGATAGAAAAGAGCCGGAATTATTTTATTAAATAAAAGTCGATAAAAAAGGTTTAGTATAATCACAGTTTTGTCACAATTCCATTGTATAATACTATCAAATTATATTTTAGGAGGAAACTGTGAAAGATTTATTATATAGACGTATATCTCAAGATGAAGCCAAAGAGATGATGGATACTTTAGATGATTATATTATTTTAGATGTAAGAACAGAATTAGAGTTTAAATATGGACATATACCCAATGCTATAAATATTCCTAACGAGGAGATAGGGCACTATGATCCTTTAGATTTAGAAGATAAAAGCAAACCTATTTTAATTTATTGTAGAAGTGGGCACAGAAGTTTGGATGCCTCTGCAAAATTAGCTTTAATGGGGTATGATAATGTATATGAGTTTGGTGGAATTATCACTTGGGAGTATGAGATAACTAGATAAAATTATAGAGCTATTACAAATTAAAAATAGTTGTAATAGCTCTTTTTATAACTTAATTATAAAAAGATATTGTTAAAAATTAATTTATGTACTATACTTATATTAAGTTAATATATAAAAAAGGAGGTGCTTATTCCAAAAATTATTTCTAATCATAAAGAGTAATTTTGTTATGAGCACTTTTTTAATTCTATACTTGATATTAAAGGAGGACCCTATGAAATTAGCAGAGGCATTAAATAACAGAGCTGATCTAAAGAAAAGATTATTTCAACTAAAAGAGAGACTTCTAAGAAACTCTAAGGTTCAAGAGGGGGAAGAGCCTTCTGAAAATCCTGAAGATCTATTAATAGAGGTAAACTCTTGTTTAGAAGAACTTGAACTTCTTATAAAAAAGAGTCAATAAAACAAATAGTTGCACTTTTTATGGGGATAAAACTATCACTGATTTAATTGCTGAAAGAGATGTGCTATCTCTAAACCTATCTATTAAGAGAGAATTTTTAAAAGATGCAAGTGAAAAAATAGATAGATATTCAAATACAGAGGTTAAAATTTTAAGCACAGTAAATATCAAAGAAAAACAAAAAGAGATTGATAAACTTTCTAAGATTTTAAGGGAAACTGATATGAAAATCCAAGAGTTAAACTGGACAACAGAATTAAAAGATTAATAATAAATGGTATTTATCAGGGTGAATGTTATCTCTAGTCGGTGGAGAAAGGAACTGACACTAAAAATCATTAAAAAGAGCTTGACGGAGTGAGAGAATTGTTTAAACAGATACTCAGCATTGTTACATGGGTACAAATTATCGTTCACATTTTTTTACCAAACATTAACTGATAAATGGGTGGGATTGGGGATAAAATAAAAAGCTTATTCACTATAATTTCCAAAAGTAGATTTTTGCTATTTTTGGAAATTATAGTTTTAAAATGCAAGCTCCTATGAATTGTATTTTTTATATGCATTACTATATTTAATTTTGAACCACTCTCTTAAACTTTGAGGTTCAAGAATCTCAATCTCATCAAGAAAATATGCAAAATAACGTTTTGCTTTCTCTTCAGAGCATTGAAACTCATAAAGTTCATTATTTTTAGATATAATCTCTGGTCTATTTATCTTGAGAAGATTTAAAATTTTCTCTCCTTCAGAGGTTAAAATAGCTTTTATCTTCTTATCTTGTGATAAAAATGGGTCAAAATTAAGAATAACCTTTTCCACAAACTCCATATCTTCCCAATCTTGTACCTCTCTAGTTACAAAAACTGTATCTATATTATAAATATGATAGTTTCTATATTTATTTTCTAAAAAATCATAACAAAATAGATAGTTAGCTAATTCTAATTTTGAACTTCCAATAAAAAATGGAAGAATAGTAACCTCTCTCTTATCATTAAAATGTATTTTTACCTTCCTTTTCTCCTTTATTCCAATTTCTAATCTCTCAATAAGTGATTTAAAAATAAATAACTCCCTATTTTTTCGAGATTGATTTGTATATTTATATAGAAGTTTTCTAAAAAAATCAGCCTCTATCTGAATATTTTTCTCACATAGAAAATCATAATAGATCTTAAAATTACTTTTATTTAGATTAAATTGAATAATATCCTTTTCTCCATCGAAAATTGTATCATCACTTAATTTTTCCTCTCTCATATTTTCAAATATATAATTTAAAAGATAATTTTTAGTTATCTTAAAAGTTTCACAATCTGACTCAAGAATCTTAATAATATTTTTAGGGAGAGTAACCCTAATTTTTTTCTCCATAATTAGCACCTTCTTTCTGTAATTTTATCACCTACTATTTTAACATATAAATTGCTAAAAGGTACATATTACTTTAAATATTTAACAATATATGATATATTGAAAGGTAGATAACAATTTTTGTTTAACAAAGGAGTACAAAATAATGAAAAATTTTATCAAAAAATTAAAGGAGAAAATTCTATCAGATAAAAAAATAGATTTTGAAGAAGCTGAAAAGTTAATTGAGATAAAAATAGATGATAGTGATAGTTTAAATGAACTATTTTCTTCAGCTGATGAAATACGTAAAAATTTTTGTGGAGATAGTTTTGATCTATGTACAATTATAAATGCAAAATCAGGTAAGTGTAGTGAGGATTGTAAATATTGTGCTCAGTCTAGCCACTTTAAAACAAATGCTAGTATATATCCTTTAGTAAGTGAAGATAAAGCTCTTGAAGAGGCTAAAAAAGTTGAAGGAGAGGGGGCACATAGATTTTCCCTTGTAACAAGTGGAAAAGGGGTTCTAGATAATAGTGAAGAACTAAAAAAGCTAGAAAATATCTATAAAAAATTAAAAGCAGAAACTACTCTTTCTCTCTGTGCATCACATGGAATTTGCAGTAAAGAGGTATTAGCTAAATTAAAAGAATCAGGAGTTACAACTTATCATCACAACCTTGAAGTTTGTGCAGATTTCTATCCTAGTATCTGCTCAACACATACACATGAAGATAGAATTAAAACTGTTTTAGCTGCTAAAGAGGTTGGTTTAAAAGTGTGTAGTGGTGGGATTTTAGGCTTAGGTGAAACACCTATTGATAGAATAAAACTTGCCTTTGAGCTAAGAGAATTAGATATTGATTCTGTACCTATCAATATTTTAACCCCTATACCTGGGACACCTCTTGAAAACTCTCAAGAGATAGAACCTCTTGAGCTTGTAAAAACTATGGCAGTTTTTAGATTTATTCTACCTAATAAAGCTTTGAGATATGCAGGTGGTAGGGTAAAACTTAGAGAGTATCAAAGCTTGGGGATAAGAGCTGGAATTAACTCAGCTTTAACAGGAAACTTTTTAACTACAACAGGAAATACAATTGAAAGTGATAAAAAAATGATAAGAGGCGAGGGATATGAAATTAAGTAAAGGATACTTTGTAATAGGAACAGATACAGGAATAGGAAAAACTTATGTAAGTACTCTTTTATTTAAAGGAGTTAGTAAAATAGGTGGGACTTACTATAAACCAGTTCAAAGCGGAGCTTTTGAGATGTTTGGTAAATTAATATCTCCAGATGTTGAGTTTATGTGTGAGTTTAATAAGATACCATATAATAGTGAGATGACTACATATCTTTTAAAACCAGAGGTTTCTCCACATTTAGCTGCTGAAATTGATGAAGTTGAAATTGATCCAGAAAAAATTAAAAATGATTGGTTAGAATTAAAAGAGAGATATAGTACAATTATTGTAGAGGGAGCAGGGGGATTGTATGTTCCTATAATAAGAAATAGATTCTATATGTATGATCTGATTAAATTATTAGAGACTCCAGTAATTCTTGTTTCTAGTAATCGTGTAGGAACTATTAACCACACTATGATGACTATAAATTGTCTAAAAAATATGGGTATCAAAGTGCAAGGAATAATCTTTAATAAGATAGAGAAAAATTTTGATAGAACTGGATATGAAAATGATAATATAAAGGTTATCCAAGATATGAGTGGTATTAAAAATATGATGATTTTAGATTTTGAGCAGGAAAGTTTTGATCAAGAGGAATTGATTAGATTTTTAGAGTTAAGAGAGGAAGAAAAATAATGAAAGAATTAACAGAACTTCAACAAAAAGATTTACAATATATTTTTCACCCTTGTTCACAGATGAAAGATTATGAAAATCTTCCCCCAATGGTGATAAAAAAAGCTAAGGGGATATATTTAGAAGATGAACTAGGTAACAGATACATGGACTGTGTTTCTAGTTGGTGGGTAAATCTATTTGGACACTGTAATGATAGAATAAATAAGGTTATTTGGGAGCAGATAAACAATCTTGAACATGTACTTTTTGTAAACTTTTCCCATGAGCCAGCTATTGAATTAGTTGAAAGATTACATAAAGTTGTACCAAAAGGGATAGATAAATTTTTATTTGCTGATAATGGTTCTTCAAGTATTGAAATGGCATTGAAATTAAGCTTTCAATATCATCAACAAACAGGAGCAAAGGAGAAGAAAAAATTTATCTCTTTAGCAAATGCTTATCATGGAGAAACAATAGGAGCTTTAGGGGTAGGAGATGTAGATATATTTACCTCTACATATAGACCTTTGATAAAAGAGGGGATAAAAGCTAAAGGACCAGATTGTTTCTATTGTCCTTTTAAGAAAAATTTTGATTGTTGTGAAGCTGAATGTTTCAGTGATATGGAAAATATTATTGAAAACAATCATAAAGAGATAGCTGCTGTTATAATTGAACCTATGGTGCAAGGTGCAGCAGGAATGAAGATATACTCTCCTAAATATATAAAAAAATTGAGAGAGATTACAAAAAAATATAATATCCATCTTATAGCTGATGAGATTGCTATGGGATTTGGAAGAACAGGAAAGATGTTTGCTATGGAACATGCTGGAGTTAGTCCAGATATAATGTGTATGGCAAAGGGGCTTTCAGCAGGTTACTACCCTATGTCAATTATCGGTATAACTAATGAGATCTATGATGCTTTCTATTGTGACTATTTAGAGGGAAAATCTTTTTTACACTCTCACACATACTCTGGTAACCCTATTGGTTGTAGAATTGCTGTGGAAGTTTTAAAGATATTTGAAGAGGAAAAGATTTTAGATGTTGTTGCTAAAAAGGGAGAGTATCTAAGAAAAAAAGCTACCGAACTTTTTGCTAATCATCCAAATGTTGGTGAATATAGGCAAATAGGTTTAATAGGTGCTTTGGAATTTGTAAAAGATAAAGATACAAAGGAACTTTTCGATTCAAAGGAGAGAGCAGGATATGAAATATATAAGATTGCTCTTAAAAAAGGAGCATTGTTAAGACCTTTAGGAAATATAATCTATTTTATGCCACCATATATAATAACTGAAGAGGAAATTGATAGAATGCTTACTATTTGTAAAGAGTCTATTGATGAGTATCTAGCTAATAAATTATAATATACCTACCAAATTTATTAGCTAGCATATCCAGTTCCTCATTTAACTAATGATTCTAAAATTTGAGTCTACTGCTTTAGGTTATAATTTTTCAATGTTACGTTTAGGAATTAATATTATTGGAATACCTTTAATAGCTTTTATAATAAATCTATTTTTAAAAGAGGAAGACAGAGAAGAGATCTATCAATTAGCTCAAGAGAAAAATATTTAATTTAAAAGGACTAACTAAATCCCTTAATGATTTACTTAGTCCTTTTTAGCTATAATTACTCTAAGGAAACTATGCCCCAAAATTTATCTTTAAAAAATATAAGGATATTTTTACTGTCTAAGGGATTAAATTTAACTGTCACTGTTTCCCCTTCAAAATCTTTCAATCTTTCGTCACTATATATTAAATTATTAACCCTTATTGAGTTTCTAGTTACCTTCCTATTAACTTCTTGTAAAAAAACATCAAGATTCCTAATATAATTTAGACTTTCTAAAGAATCGTTATTATATATAAAATTATATTTAGGATTTTCAAGATAGATATATGAATTTAGAAACTCCTTTAACTCTTCATAAGATAATTTTTTCTCTCTTTCAGAATAAAATTTTTCAATATCCTCTATAAGATAATCTATAAACTTTAGTATCTCTTTATTCTCAGTAAAATATTCTGAAACCTTAATTCCTAAATTATCATAGATATTTTTTAGTATCTTTTTATTATTTATATTTTCAGAAGAGACTAAAATATCTTGTGGTTTGATATATTTATTATTAAAAATAGAGATCTTTAATAGTGTTTCTCTAATAAAAGCAAGAAGTACATATAAATTTGATTGGGTATAATTTAATTCAAAACTTATGGGTTTCATATCTGCCACATCTAAAGATATAAGAAGCTGAGGGACAATTTTTTCATCTTCATTATCAGAAACTAAAATATATAGTGGTATCTCTAAAATCAAATATACCAAATTTTCTTTTTTTATTTTTTTCAAATGAAAAGAGGTAGTTTTATTAAAAAAACCATCAAGATTACTAACTATTCTATAAAAAGTTGGATAACTTATATTATATTTTGAAGATAGCTTTTTTACAAAAATAGAGTATAGTTGTGAAATCTTTGTTTCCTCACACTCACGACAAAACTCCTCTATAATTTTAATCCCTTTATTATCTACTTTTCTAAATGAATCTTTGTCGGTACGCTGTTTTTTATCTAACCCCAAAACTCCATTTTTTTTATAAGCATTAACCCATCTTTTAAGAGTAGCATAAGAGACCCCACTCTCCTCTTCGATAGTTTTTAACTTTTTTTCTTTTCTTAAAAAAGGCTCAATTATTTTGAAACGCTGTATCTGTAATTCTTTTTCTTTCTCCAATTTTTTGACTTCACCACACTTAAATAAATATAGTATTAATTAGATAATACTATATTTATCAAAAAAAATCAACTTATTCTAATATAACATCTTCTAATTTAAAAAAGCTCATTTTATTCGAAAAAAACTTGACATTTTTTTAAAAAAAGATTATTATCAGAAATATAAAACAAAAACTTAAGGAGGAAGAAATGAAAATTTTTGCAGAAGTACAAAAAGTTGGAAAAGCTTTAATGACACCAGTTGCAATTCTTCCAGCAGCAGGACTATTTCTTGCTTTTGGAAATAAGCTACAATATCCTTTAATGGAGCAAGCAGGACAGGTAATTTTTAGTAACCTTCCTTTACTTTTTGCAATAGGAGCAGCTATCGGTTTAGTTGGAGGAGATGGAGTTGCAGCTCTATCAGCAGTAGTAGCTATATTGATTATGAATACAACAATGGGAATTGTGTCAGGGGCAGCAGCAGGATTAGCAGCTGGAGATGCCTCTTATGCTATGGTGTTAGGGATTCCTACTCTACAAACAGGAGTGTTTGGAGGACTAATAGCAGGGGTTATAGCTGCTATATGTTATAATAAATTTTATAAAACTGAGTTACCTCAATTTTTAGGTTTCTTTGCTGGAAAGAGATTAGTTCCAATAGTTACAGCAATAATTGCTTTTTTAGTAGGTTTAGCAATGCCAATTATATGGCAACCTGTACAAACAGGATTAGCACATCTTTCATATCTTGCAAATGAAGTAAATACAAATGTATCAACTTTTATCTTTGGAGTAATTGAAAGAGCTCTTATTCCTTTTGGACTTCACCACATATTCTATGCACCTTTCTGGTATCAATTTGGTGAGTATACAAATAAGGCTGGAGAGATAGTTAATGGAGACCAAGCAATTTGGTTTGCTATGCTTAGAGATGGAGTTACTAATTTTTCAAGTGCTACATATCAAGGAGCAGGAAAATTCTTAACAGGAAAATTTGTATTTATGATGTTTGGTTTACCAGCAGCAGCTCTTGCAATGTATCAAGAAGCTAGACCTGAAAATAAAAAAATTGTAGGGGGAATTCTTTTCTCTGGAGCTTTAACAGCATTTTTAACAGGGATTACAGAACCATTAGAGTTTTCATTCCTATTTGTAGCTCCTATTCTTTATGGAATTCACTGTATTTTTGCTGGGCTTTCTTTTATGCTAATGAATCTATTTAATGTAAGAATAGGTATGACTTTTTCAGGAGGGTTTATTGATTATATAGCTTTTGGAGTTTTACCAGGTACAACAGGTTTTGAAACTAATTGGTATATGGTAATTATTGTAGGACTATGTCTATCAGTAATCTACTATTTTGGTTTCAGATTTGCAATTAGAAAATTTAATCTAATGACTCCAGGAAGAGAAAAAGTTGAGACAAGTGAAGTTAAAAATGAAAAAGAGATTAAAAGTGATGAACTTGCAGTGGGGGTACTTGAAGCATTAGGTGGAAAGGATAACTTAATCTCTCTAGATGCTTGTATCACGAGATTGAGAGTAGAGGTAAAAGATACTAAAAATGTTAATGAGAATGCTTTAAAATCTCTAGGAGCTTCAGGGGTTTTAAAAGTAGGAAGCAATGGTGTTCAAGCTATTTTTGGAGCAAAGGCACAATTTATATGTAATGATCTTAAAAAAATAACAGGTATTTAAAAAGGGCTATAAGGGAAAAAGGGATTAGAAATAGAAAAAGAGTTGAAAAATCGAAAATGATTTAACAACTCTTTTTTATTTATCTCTCTACCCAATTAGATATACAATCTCTTGTTTTTTCAACAATCTCCTCATAGCTCATATCCTTTGGTTCAATTCTTTCAAAGAATCTAATCTCTACATTAGATGATTTAGGGAATTTAGAGTTTGAAGGGAATGCCTCAAAAGCTCCTTTAATTCCGAAAGGAACAATAGGTATATTTAACTCTTTAGCTAGTATAGCAAAAGCTTTTTTAAACTCTAACATCTTACCATCTCTAGTTCTAGCTCCTTCAGGGAATATAGCTACACTTTTTCCACTTCTCAATACCATAGCTAGAGTTTGAAGAACCTCTCCTAAATTTTTATTAATATCAACTAATATTACATTTGAGTTCTCTCCAAGAGTTTTCATATACCCTTTTGAGAAATGTTTTACCTTAGCTAGATAATAAACATTGTTTAACACATTTGTAGGGACAACATGGTTAAACAAGAAAGCATCTAAGAAACTTTGATGATTTCCTGCATAGATAACAGGGTCAGTTGTAATATTCTCTGCTCCCTCTTTTTTTACTCTAATATACAATTTGAAAACTATCCATAAAATAGCTTTACCTATCTTTGTAACAATATTAGATTTTGGAAGCTCAACATCAATATCTTTATTTAGATACTCTTTCCAGTTTACCTCTTCAATTACATTTTCTCCTCTATTTTCTTTAATATACTCAGCTAATTTTTCAACTGTGGAGTTTTCGATTATAAGCTCTTCAGATGCTTTAATTCCAAATGTACTTTCTAAATATGTAAGAAGCTCAACCATATCTAGTGAGTCCATTCCTAAGTCTAGCTCAATATGTGCAAAAGGAGTTACAGGTTTTTTCTTAACTTTTACAAGATAATCTTTTAACATTGTATACTCTTCGAATTTTGGCTCTTCAATTACAATATTTTCATTATCCTTATCTTTTAACATCTCAGGTATCATAAATCTTCTAATTTTACCTATCTTAGTTTTTGGCATCTCCTCTTGAACAATTTTAATATCAAGAATTTTTTTGTAGTTAGGAGCTTTTCCATTATATGAATCAATAACTCCCCATTTTAAAGTTTCCTTAATATTAGTAACTTTTTCCTCAGAGATCTTTTGGAAGTTAGGATAGATAACAGCTGTTAAAACTGAATCAATTTCAGCTACAACAATCTCTTGAATCAAGTTTGTTTTTCCCATTATCCATTGTTCTATCTCAATAGGGTTGATATTTTTACCATTAGATAAAACTATCATCTCTTTTTTTCTACCTGTAACATATAGGTAGTCATTTTTAATCTCTCCAAGATCCCCTGTGTGTATCCATCCATCTCTATCAATAGTTTCAGCAGTAGCCTCAGGTCTTTTGTAATATCCCTTCATTACATTTCTACCTCTAGCTATAATCTCTCCATCATCAGCTATTTTAACTTCAATTCCTGGTAAAATCTTACCTGCTGATCCTGGCATAATCTCATTTAATGGAGTAAAAGAGATCATAGGAGCTGTTTCAGTCATTCCATAACCTTCACAAATTTTTATACCTAAAGTAAGAAAATCTCTAGCAATTTTAGGATCTAATTTAGAACCTCCAGATACAAAGAATCTCAGATTTCCACCAAAATTATCATGAACTTTTTTAAATATCTTTTTACTAAAACTAATATTATCAATTTTTTCAGTTAGTTTAAATATCCCTTTTGTTATTTTACTAGCATTTATTTTTTCCATAATTTTCTGATGTAACATCTCCCAAAGTCTTGGAACACCTATCATCATAGTTACCTTATACTTTTGGAAAGCATCTACCATAGCTTGAGATGACATCTCTTTTAAAAATACAATAGTTGCTCCCTTAGCTAAAGGAATAACCCCTGACCCTAATAATGGAAAGATATGGTGCATAGGAAGAAGTGCTAAGACAATATCTTCTTGAACAAACATATTGTATTTATCAAGCCCTTCAACATTTATTAAAATATTATCAAATTTCAGCATTACACCTTTAGGATTTCCAGTAGTACCTGAAGTATAAAGCATAAGAGCTACATTTTCAGAAGCTGGAGCATTAATTACAAGTTCACCATCAAACTCTTTATCCTCTATCTCATCTACAACAGCTATCCCTAAAGTTTTCCCAGAAATTTCAAGAGCTTTTTGCACTTTTGGAAGATTTCCTTTAGATGTATAGATATATTTTGAGTCAGAGTCATTTATATAGTAAACTAACTCCTCTCCACTAAGTGAAGCATCTAAACAAACACAAGTTCCTGACTTATCCCATGTTCCTAAAAAAGAGTAAAGAAGCTCTGGTCTATTTTCCATAAATATTATAACCTTGTCTTCATTCTCAATAGGAAACTCTTGAGAAAAGATTTTAGATTTAACAATAGCCTCTTTATAACTAATCTCTTTCCCATCATAAATTATTGCAGTTTTATTATAATCTTTTACAAACTTCAAAATATTCCCCCTAAAAATTACAAATGTTTTACTATATTTTACCATTTACTACATAAAATTACAAATGTTTTTTATTGGAGAAATTACAAGCTATCTATTTCTACATTTAAAATCATTAATTTAGAAAAGACACTAAATAACGATGATATTCTTATCTCTTTAACTCCCTTTAAGTATTCAGGAATAAACACTTTTATTCCATCAACTTCAATAATTTCATACTGGAAATCTTTATTTTTTATCTCTTCTATATCTTTTATGAATTCACCCTGAATTACATCACGACACCCTGCTCACCCAAAGCTTTGAATCTCTTTTTTCAAAACAATCCTGATAAAATTATTCTTCTTCATGTAATTTATTACTTTTTCTTTAATCTCTATCATCTCTACCTCCTTTATTCTTTATTAAAATAGTATAGTTTTATTTTACCATTTTTTTTGAAAATTTTGAACTCTATCTCTTTAAACTATTGATACTCAAGGAAAAATAAAGTATAATAGTAGAAAAGAAATACATTTATTTTAAATTTATATTCAAAAAAATTTAAACATGGGGAAAAAACAATATATTGCCTATGAAATAAAAAATTATTTTCACATACTTGAAGTGATAAAATATTTTATTTCAAAAATAGGGTTTACATATTTTAATTTTTGTATTATAATATATTGTTGAAAATTTATAAGTTTTAAAGGAGAATGAGATGGGAAGATTAATTGGAACTGTTTCAAGAGGGCTTCGTGCTCCTATTATTCATCAAGGAGATAAAATTGAAGATTTTGTTGTAGATGCTGTTTTAGCTGCTGTTGAAAGTGATGGAATCACTTTAAGAGACAGAGATATCGTAGCGATGACTGAGTCAATTGTTGCAAGAGCACAAGGAAACTACGCTTCAACAGATGATATTGCAGCTGATGTTAAAGCAAAATATGGAGATAACACAATAGGTGTAATATTTCCTATTTTAAGCCGTAACAGATTTTCAGTATGTTTAAAAGGAATAGCAAAAGGAGCTAAGAAAATAGTTTTAATGTTCAGCTATCCTTCTGATGAAGTTGGAAACCATTTTATTGATATGGAGCTTTTAGATGAGAAAGGTGTAAATCCTTGGAGTGATATTCTTACTGAAGCTGAATTTACTGAAAAATTTGGAAAGCCACTTCACGAATTTACTGGAGTAAACTATATTGAATACTATTCTGAACTTATTAAAGAACAAGGAGCAGAAGTAGAAGTAATTTTTGCTAATAACCCAACAGCAATCTTAAACTATACTGACTGTGTACTTAACTGTGATATTCACACTCGTTTCAGAACTAGAAAACTTCTTAGAAAAGCTGGAGCTAAAATTGTATTCGGAATGGATGAAATTTTAACTTCTTCTAATAATGGAAGTGGATACAATGCTGATTACGGACTATTAGGTTCAAATAAAGCAACTGAAGATAGTATCAAACTTTTCCCTCGTGATTGTATGGATACTGTTGCTACTATCCAAAAAATGTTCCTTGATAAAACAGGAAAACATATTGAAGTAATGGTTTACGGAGATGGAGCATTTAAAGATCCAGTTGGAAAAATTTGGGAACTTGCTGACCCAGTTGTATCACCAGGATATACTGCTGGACTTGAGGGAACACCAAATGAAATTAAATTAAAATATCTAGCTGACAACGATCTTGCAGGACTAACAGGAGAAGAGCTAAATAAAGCTGTTGCTAATGCTATTAAAAACAAAGATGCTGATCTTAAAGGACAAATGATAACTCAAGGAACTACTCCTAGAAGACTTACTGACCTTATTGGATCACTTTGTGACTTAACTTCTGGAAGTGGAGATAAAGGAACACCTATTATCTTAATTCAAGGATATTTTGATAACTATATAGATGATTAATATTTTTTATACTACATCCAACATCTTAGGTAACTGAGATGAAGGATGTAGTTTTTTATTACTAAATTTCTAACAAATGTAATTAAACACAATTCTATAAAAATAAAAAGGATTGACTCTCTTAAAAAATAGAAATCAATCCTTCTTATTTATAACTATTATAACATTCTATTTAAATTTATTATCTAGTTCTCTTGGTGGAAAATCTTTATCTTTGTGTACACTAAATTGAAACTTCATCTTTTTAATAAATGTTCCCATCTCATCAGCACTTCCAACAATCCTATTAAATATACCTAAATATTCAGTAATTATTGGATTATCTACATCATAAGGGTATCTCATCAAATGATCTATTTCACTCCACGCTTCTTCAAACACTGTTCTAACTTGAATTTCTACAAGAATCTCATCTTTTCTAGTAACTGGTATTCCTATTAGATAGTGAACTGAACGATAACCATGATCTCTTACTACAATTTCACAATTTAGCTCAGATATACTCTCTTGAAGTTGAGCAACATTATAGTCCCCTCTTCTTATATTTATTTGTGGAGTCTCTCTTATCTCCCACAAATTCATAATATCTTCATGTATCCCACGCCAATCATCTTTAAAAAGATGTAGTACTCTTATTCCTATAAGATCTGTTACAATTTTTTTATATGTTTCTACAGATATTCCTTTATCAACATATTTTTTCCCTTTACGAATGATCTTCTCAATAAGATGTTCTGGCTTCTTCACTCTTCTTCTTACAGAGTGAACATTATTCCCATCAATTAATTTTGATACTATATGTTCCGCTTCTTTTTCTAAATATGGAACTAGAGCTATGTAATCTTCATATATTTTCAATAGCTCTTCCCAAACTAGTCCTGTTGATTCAAAGTATTTTTCATCAATAGAAAACCTTTTAAAGAACTGTTCTTTATCTAAAATATCAGACATTTTTCACCTCTTTAATTAAATTTTTCTATCTTTTCTAAAGATATCTCAACTGCTTTTCTATAACTACATATTTCATTATCTTTTGTAAACTCTCTCTCACTAACTTCAGATTTAACCTTTATAATCTCTTTGATATCAAAGTTAATTCCTTTAAAATCTAATTTATGTATTCTTTCAAAAGTTAAATTATCTCCTATGTTAATATCAAAGTTATTTTTTGTTCTAAAGTTAATCCAACTATCAATCTTTTTATCTTCTAAAATAGCTTCAGTTAGAAAAACTTCATAAAAACTATTAGTTATCTCTGTAAAATTCTTTTCTCTATTTAAAGAAAGTGAGCTTACTATATTTTTATATGAGTTTACTAATTCTTGTAATAGATTGAATTTATATACCTCTATTCTATTTTCAAAGGATATATTTCCAACTAACTTTTTAAATTTAAACTCTATTTGAGCTCCACTAAATATCTCTTTAAAGATATTTATAACTTCTGCAAAACGAGAGTTTTTTATCTTATTAAAGATCTCATATTTATAGAAATCACCATTTTTTACAAGAGTCTCTCCATTTAAAAGATCTATACTTAAAGCTACTTTAAATTCCCTTGTTTTTATCTCTAAAAGTTTAAACTTATCATATACTAAAATTTTTAGAGAGGTATTATTTAAAAGAACTTCTCCTATTTTTATTGCTGAAGTTCCTATACTTATAACCTCATTAAAAGATAATTCATTTGAGAAATTAGAATAAGAGATAGGAAAATTATTCAGTTGTAAAGATGTATATTGTATCTCTAATCCACTTTCAACTAACATTGAATCATCAATTGAAATTGTAATATTTTTAGTTTCTCTCTTTTCTTCTACATCTTCAGATATAACTTCATCTTTTTTTTCCTCTTCAATCTCTTCTAAAGCTATTTCCCTATCTAACTTTTTTTCTTCTGAAACATTCTCTTCCTTTTGAACCTCTTGTTCTATCTCTTTTTCTGAAATTCCTGCCTCTTTTTCTTTTGGTTCTAAATCTATTTCAGTAGATAATTCCTCTTCTCCTAAAACTTTAACTTCTTCAGAATCTAAAATATTTAGCACTTCCTCTTGAGATTCTACACTCTTTTGAGCTTCTATTTCAGAATTTTCTTCAAGATTTTCCTCTTGTCTATTTTCTAAGGGAAGTTCTTCTTCTAATTTCTCTTCTTTTAAAGCTATATTTTCACTGATTGAAACATCTTCTGATAGCCCTTCTTGAACCTCTGATTTTTCCTCTTTCTTATCTATCTCTTCCATCTCTGAGCTTTCTTCAGTAAATAACTTTTTTTGTTGAGCTTTGCTAAGAGTACTATTATCTTCTTCCCCAGTTTTTGAGGTAATAATGTCCTCAGATTCCATTATTACCTCACTAACTTTTTTTCTAACTTATCACTGTCCTCTTTTTGTAATAGATTTTTAACTCCATCTAAGAATTCAACTTCATCAAAAACTGTTAGTTTCAAATTGTACTTATTTATTACTTCACTAACTTTATTATCTATAACTGAAGTAGATGAAACTATATACATCGGTTGCTCAATTTTTCCAGCTTTTTTCATTATAAAATCTAACATATCTATAAAATCTGGATCTTTTAACTCTACTCCTAAAAATAGAGTAGGTCTACTTTTTAACTCTGTACATATCTGTTCAAAAAAACTATCATAAAAATTAAGTACTTTTAATTTTCTTACATCTTGACTTGTAATAAAAAGATCTTCAGGATTACAAATATCCCCCATAATCTTATAAAAATTGATTTTTTCCTCTTCTGAAAAATTATTTCTTCCTGGCGTAATTGTATTTATATAATTTGGATATAATTTTTCTAAAACTATATCGTAATTCATTGTCATTATTGTTTTAAAATAATCAAGCTCAAAAATATTGTCATATATATCAACACTTTTATAATGTTTCATATCAAAGATCTCTCTTATTTGTTTTAAAAGAGAATTTTTTGAACTTATAACTGCATCTAGATAAGCTTGAGCCACATCTGAGAAAGAGTCTCTATTTTTGATATATCCTTTTGCTGATTGTTTGATATCAAAAATTATCATATCTGCAAGTTCTGATCTTTTTGGAAACCCTGTTATTTCACTTACAAAATCTCCTATAAATAGATTTAATTTTTGTGCTTCTCCAAACTTATCAAAAAAGTTCTTCATGTTGTCACCTACCTTGTGTTTTATTTCCTATCACTATTAGTATAACTTAATTTCTAAAATTTAACAACAAAAAACTTACAAAAAGTCAAGAAAAAAATTTTATTTAATCATAGAAAAAAGGAAATCCTTCATCTTTTTATTAGTAATATATTAAAAAAAGTGATATTATTAAAATATAAACTATGAGGTGATAAAATGAACTTGATTATAACTTTTTTTAGTGACTACATTGCAATTATAAATATCTTCTTTTTAATTACAATTGTTCTCTTAGAAAGAAAAAAACCTGTATATACTTTATTTTGGATAACTATACTTATCCTTGCTCCATATATTGGATTTATATTCTATCTATTTTTTGGATTAAGTTTCAGAAAAAAAAGAGTTGTAGACAAATTCTATAAGTGGAAATTTCTTCATAGCAAAAAAGTTATCAGTTCCTCTGAAAGAAAAGATCTAAATAGATGGAAGCAACTTATCTCATACCTTGAAATAGCTTCTAATAATAAATTAACAACATTAAATGCTTTTAAATTATTTACTGATGGAAATGTTTTTTTTAATCATATGATAGAGGATTTAAACGAAGCTAAACATTCAATTAATATGGAATATTATATTTTTAGATATGATGATTTAGGAAAAAGAATAATAGATATTCTCATTAAAAAAGCTAAAAATGGAGTTGAAGTAAATGTAATCATTGATGAAGCTGGTGGAGCTGATAGAAAAATGATAAAACTTATGAGAGATAATAATATCAATGTAGAGATATTCTTTCCCTCTCCCTTTGCTTTTTTCAAAATAGCTAATTTAAGAGCTAACTATCGTGATCATAGAAAACTTTGCCTTATTGATAGTAAATTAGGTTATATTGGTGGGTTTAATATAGGTTTAGAGTATTTGAGCAAAGGAAAGCTTGGACATTGGCGTGATACAGGGGTGAGAGTTTTTGGAGAAGCAGTTTTAGAATTAGAAAAAGAGTTTTTCTTCTCATGGGGAATTGCTAAAAAGAAACCTGTTGTATATCAACCTAAAGAGTATGCCTTTGAACATGAAGCTTTCCAAGAGATAATAAAAACAAGAGGGAAATACTCTGGATACTCTCAAGTTGTCAGTAGTGGACCAAATTACCAGTTTAAAACTATGAGAGATACATTTTTAAAAATAATTTTAGAGGCTAAAAAATATATCTATATACAAACTCCATACTTTGTACCAGATGATACTATTTTAGAGGCTTTAAAAATAGCTGCACTTTCTGGAGTAAAGATTAAAATAATGATACCTGATAAACCCGATCACTTCTTTATTTATTGGGTTAATCAATATTTTGTAGGAGAACTTCTTGATCTAGGAGTTACTGTTTATAGATATCATAAAGGATTCTTACATAGCAAAATGGTCCTTGCAGATGATGAAGTTGTAAGTATTGGAACTGCTAACTTTGATAATAGAAGTTTCTATCAGAACTTTGAAATAAATATTAATATCTATGAAAAAGATATTGCTGAGAAATTTAGAGAGATTTTCTATGATGATATGAAAACAAGTAGTAAATTATTAAGAAGTGAATACAGCAAAAGAGGTTTCTATATAAAAAGCAAGGAATCTATTTGTAGACTTCTTGCTCCTATTTTGTAATTACAATATATTTATTTACACGAGGTGACAAATATGGTTGAATTTCAAAAACTTTCTTCATTCTTTTTTAAATTTTTAGAGAGTGATGCTAGATTTATAGGGGATTTTTATTATGATCTTCATATTCATACAACTGCTTCAGATAGCTTTATTAAACCTGATTTTCTTAAAAATTTTGTAAAAAATAAAAGATATCTACTATCTGTAACAGATCATAATGAGATAAGAGGAGCTGTTGAACTTTATGAAAAGGGGATCAATGTAGTTCCTGGTATAGAGATCGGTTGTGAAGATGGATTTGAAATGCTTGTTTATTTTAATAAGATGCAAGATTTAGAAGATTTTTATAGGAGAGAGGTTGAAGGATATAAAAATCTAAAAAGAATGGCAAAAACACATAGAACTATTTATGAATATCTTGATGCTTTACAAGGGATAAACTGTCATAAATCTATACCTCATATTTGTGGAGTTGTTCAAAAAAACTTCATTCACAATAAACCATACATATATGATATTATAAAAAAAGTTGACTCTATTGAAACTCACAATCATGCTCTACCTATGGTTAGAAATCTACAAGCTGCTGAAATTAGAGAACAGTTCAATTTAACTGCTACTTTTGGAAGTGATGCTCACATAATAAGAGAGGCTATAGCCTTCTATAAATATGCTAACATGGCATCTGTTGGAGTCGGTGATACTGTTATGAACTATCTTTTTAAAATAGGTAGTATCAGTGGAATAGGACAAAAACATCTAATACATATGTTAAAGAATACTTTACTATAAATGAAATTTTTCTTTTCAAAATCTGAATTTTGTAGTATAATAAAAATTGAGTGATCCCGTAGCTCAATTGGATAGAGCAATTCCCTCCTAAGGAATAGGCTGTGTGTTCAATCCACATCGGGATCGCCATTTTTATTTTAGGGGTATTATTATGAAAAAACTATCTTTCATTTTTCTTGTTATTTTTATTTTTAGTGGTTGTACTAATCTAAATTTTTGGAGTAAATATAAAGAAAATAAGATTAAAAAACAATATACTCAACTATCTAAAAGATTTGATTCTTTAGTATCTGACGAGATTGAAGAGGAGAAAAGAGCTGAGCTAGAAGAGGATTTCTCTGAGTACAGAAACAGAATCAATTCTAGTGGTGGAAAAGATAAAGAGTATAATAACACTGTTAGAGAATTAGTTTTAAGTTCTGATATTAAAATACAATATTTAAAAGATTTAAAAGATTAATGTGACAAGCTGGAGCAAATTAATAATTTACTTCAGCTTTTTTATATTAAACTATAATTTATCTAACTAATCTCAGTTATCTAGCACATCGCTAGTTTTTGACAAAGTATCTTTGTTATTTACATTAATTAGTCAATTTAAGTTATCTAAATTTCTTTTAAATATCAGCTAAATTCCATGTCAAAGAATAAAGAGAGAGTAAAACTCATCTGACTAAAATTCCGAAACTCGACTTCGTCTCAAACACGTCGGAATTTTTAGCGTCAGATTTCGTAACTCTCTCTAATATTCTTCTCCAAATTCCATTTTAGCTGATATTAGGAAAAATTCTAATTAAGAAAAATAAATTATTCCTAACATCAAGTTGACGTAATTTGGAAGTGAATATTAGAATCCCTCAGTGAAATGAAGTTAAGAAAATGCAACGTGTTTGAACGAGCTTGCGAGCGAGTTTTGCATTTTCAACGGAATGAGCCTAGGGATTCTTTATTCACTGACATGGAGACAACTTGATGTTAAAAATTATAAGTTTTGTAAACGTTAAGGAACACAGAAACTTCGTTTCTGCGTCTCAAAAGTAGTAGTCGTTTGTACTCCTCTACTTTTGGAAATTATAGTTTATCTACAATTTAAAAAAAATCATATTTATGGTATAATTTAAAAGAATTAAATTAAAAAAGGAGAAGTATATGAAACTAATTTCATGGAATGTAAATGGATTGAGAGCTGCTGTACAAAAAGGTTTCTTAGATTATTTTAATCAAGAGAATGCAGATATATTTTGCTTACAAGAAACTAAATTACAAGCTGGACAAATTGATCTTGAACTTAATGGATATCATCAATATTGGAATTATGCTGAAAAAAAAGGTTACTCTGGAACAGCTATTTTCACTAAAAAAGAGCCTATATCTGTTACTTATGGATTAGGAATAGAGGAGCATGATAAAGAGGGAAGAGTTATAACATTGGAGTTTGATAAATTCTTTATGATTACAGTTTATACTCCAAACTCTCAAGAAGCTCTTGCTAGATTAGATTATAGAATGAAGTGGGAAGATGATTTTAGAGCTTACCTTCTAAAATTAAATGAGATAAAACCTGTTATTGTTTGTGGAGATCTAAATGTTGCACATCAAGAGATAGATCTAAAAAATCCTAAAACAAATAGAAAAAATGCTGGTTTCTCTGATGAAGAGAGAGAAAAGATGAGTAAACTTTTAGAAAGTGGATTTATAGATACTTTTAGATATTTTTATCCTGAATTAACTGGAGCTTACTCTTGGTGGTCTTATAGATTTAATGCTAGAAAAAACAACGCAGGGTGGAGAATAGATTATTTTGTTGTTTCTGAAAGATTAAAAGATTACTTAGAAGATGCAGAAATACATAAAGATACTTTAGGATCTGATCACTGTCCAGTTGTTTTAAGATTAAAGGAAAATTTTTAGGAGGTAATAATGGAAAACTTTAAAAGATTTTGTGAAGTTTGGGAGAGAGAAAAACCAGTTCCTGAAGAGAGATATAGATTTTTCGAACCAATGAGCTGTGTAATGATATTTTTTCTTACTCCTAATGATGTTGATAATATAAATGCTTTTTTTAGAAAAAATGGAAGTTTCAACCCTGAAAGACCTATACATGAAGATATAGTAGTTGATGAGATACATTACAATGGAAATTATATGATCAAAATAGGATAATACTGGAGGAAATATTTTATGAAAAATATTTTAACTATTGCAGGTTCTGACAGTTGTGGTGGAGCAGGTATTCAAGCTGACTTAAAGACAATGAGTGCTTTAGGTGTCTATGGAATGAGTGTAATCACTGCTATAACTGCTCAAAATAGTATGGGGGTTCATGCTGTTCAAGAGGTTTCTGAAGAGATGATAAGACAGCAATTAGAAGCAATCTTTGATGATATTGAAGTTGATGCTATAAAAATAGGTATGCTCTCTAGTAGTACAGTTATTAAAACTATTCTTTCAACTTTAAAAAAATATAGTTGTAAAAATATTGTTATAGATACAGTGATGCTATCTAAAAACAGATATAAACTTTTACAAGATGAGGGGATGGAAGCTCTAAAAAAACTTATAGCTCTAGGAACTGTTGTTACTCCTAATATTCCTGAGGCTGAAGTCTTAGCTAATATGAAGATAAAAAATGAAAATGATATGATAGAAGCTGGGAAAAAGATTCAATCTCTAGGTGCTAAAAATATTTTAATTAAAGGTGGACATAGGGAGGATGATTGTACAGATGTTCTTCTGTTAGAAAGTGGAGAAATTTTAAAATTCCCAGAAGTGAGAATCTCTACAAAACATACTCATGGTACTGGGTGTACCCTTTCTTCTGCTATTGCATCTTTTATTGGAAAAGGATACTCAGTTGAAGAGAGTGTAAAACTTTCTAAAGAATATATTACTGAAGCTATTAGAAACTCTTTTCCTCTTGGTAAAGGGGTAGGTCCTTTAGGACATCTTATTGATCTTTATAAAAAAGCTAATATTGAATATTAAAATAAAAGAGTCTATTGTAAATTAATGATTTTTTCATTGATTCACTAGACTCTTTTTAATATTTATAGATTTTTTATCTCTCTTATCATTAAAAAATATTTAACTTTATTTAGTATAACAATTGATTATATTCGTTAAAGCGAATATAATATAAATAATTATATTAATTAAAGGAGATACAATGAGATATTTAACTGTTGCTGAAATTGCAGAGAAATGGGGAATCTCTCCAAGAAGAGTTCAAGTTTTATGTCGTAGTGGACGTATTCCAACAGCATTAAAAATAGGGCATGCTTGGATAATTCCAGATAATGTTTCTAAACCTCTAGATGCTAGATTTAAAAATCCCATAGAAAAAAATGATAAAATTTTAAAAAATATAGAAAATTTTAGTAGTTCATCTTCCTCAATTGGAGCAATTATAATTACAGAAAAAAATTTCAATGAAGATCATACTATCTCACCATTTTTTGAAATTGGAAACCTCTCTTTAATTAGAAGAATAATTATCACTTTTCAACAAGTTGGTATTAGAAATATTGTAGTGATAACAGGATATCACAGTTGGGAAATTGAGCATCATCTAGCAAATTATGGAGTTATCTTTCTTAAAAATGAAAATTATGAAACTGCAGATAGATTCTCATCAATTAAAATTGGATTGCAATTTTTAAAAGATAAATGTGAAAAAATATTTTTTACTTCATTACAAATACCTATGTTTATGCCAGATACTTTAAAAGCAATGATTCAAAGTGAATCAGATATGGTTATTCCTCAATACCAAGGAAAAAATGAGCATCCTCTATTAATTAATATCAAAGCTATTCCTGAAATCTTTAATTACAATGGAGAGGATGGAATGCGAGGAGCTATAAAAAGTTATACTTGTAAAAAAGAATTTCTTCCAATAAAAGATGAGGGAGTTCTTTTGAGTATTTCAAATATCAGTTGTTTAGAAAAAAATATAGAAGAGGTAAATAAAGATTTTCTCTACCCCTATATTAGAATAAGCATTGAAAAAAGCTCTAGTATCTTTGAGGAACGAGCAAAACTCCTATTTTTCTTGATAAAAGAATTTCATTCTGTTCAAAGTGCATCTAAACAAATGGCAATTTCAAAAGGAAAGGCATGGGAGATTATCACCAATATAGAGAAACAATTAAATGTTGTGATGATACAACGTAAACAGGGTGGAAGCAGAGATAGAAAAACAGAGTTAACTTTAGAAGAGGAAGAGTTCTTAAAGTTTTTTAAAGAGTATGAAGAAGATGTAAAAAATTATGCTATAAAACAGTTTAAAAAATCATATGAACTATTTAATAAAAAGAAGATAGAAATAAAAAAATAATTTCAAATAAAAACTAAATATTATTAAGAAATAGTGTATCAAATACCTCTGACAAAGTATTTGATACTTTTTTTCTACTATGTTATAATTATCAATGAAAAATCTTGAAATACAGATTATTTTGATAAATTTTATTAAAAATATATAAGGGAGAGGATATTATGAAAAGATTTATTGTACTTATTTTAGCTTTAATAATAACAACTTCAACTTTTTCAAAGGAGATTGTTGTAAGTGCAGCTGCAAGTTTAAAAAATTGTTTAGAAGAGATTTTACCTGAATATGAAAAGATAAGTGGAGATAAAGTTCTTTTAAACTTAGGGGGATCTGGAACTTTAAGAACACAGATTGAAAAAGGAGTTCCTGTGGATCTTTTTATATCAGCAGATCAAAAAAATGTAAATATTTTAGTAGATAAAAATATAGTAAAAAAAGAAAATACCTATGATTTTTTATCTAACTCGCTGATTTTAGTAAAAAGTCCATTTAGTAAAAGTAATATAGATTCAATTGAAGAATTGAGAAACAGTGATGTTTACCTAGTAATAGGAAATCCAGATACAGCTCCTGTTGGGAACTATACATTGACAGCTTTTAAAAATCTTAAAATTTTAGATACATTAAATAGTGAAAAACTTGTATATGCTAAAGATGTAAGTGCAGTAGTTAAATATATTGAAATGGGAGAGGCCGATTTTGGAGTAATCTATAATTCAGATAAAAATAGAATGAAAAATCCAATAGTTATAGAGGAGTTTCCAGAAAATTCATATGATAAAGTGATATATTCAGTAGCTATATTAAATAATTCAGAAGATATAAAGAAATTATTTGAGTTTTTTAAAGAGAAGAAAGAAATATTTAAAAAACATGGCTTTGTTGTGATGTAATATGTATTTTGCAATAAAAAATTCTCTATTTGTTGTAACAATAGGAATTATCATAGCTACTTTTTTAGCAACTTTGCTTCTCTATATCAAAAGCTATCTACCTCAAAAATTAAAAGTAGTTTTAGAGTTTTTTGTGACTCTTCCTTTATTTTTACCCCCTTCAGTAACTGGATATTTTCTCCTTTTAGTTTTTGGAGTTCAAGGGGTAATTGGAAAATTTCTATTTGAAATCTGTAATATAAGAGTTACTTTTTCTCTTTATGGAGCTATTATATCTGGAATTGTTGTTTCCCTTCCAATTGTGTATCAAAGTATTAACTTAGCTATCTCTTCTATTGAAAAAGAGTATATAGAAGAAGCTATTTTAATGGGAACAAATCATTTTCAAATGTTTAGATATATTGTCTTTCCAATGTCAAAAAATGGAATTATAGCAGGAATCATCTTGGGAATGGGAAGAATCTTAGGGGAATTTGGAGCTACTTTGATGGTAGCAGGAAATATACCTCATAAAACTCAAACTATTCCAACAGCTATATATTCAGCAGTTGAAAGTGGAAATGATAAAGAAGCTATGATTTTAATATTGATAGCTGTTTGGATAAGTAGTATTATAATGTGGCTGTATAGTTTGTTAAAAAGAAAAGAGTTAAAAAATCAAAAAAATTATCCTTCCTATATTTAAGATTAGGAAGGATTTTTTCTATTGAATAAAAAATCTTAACTTTATTGATTTAAAAGATTTAATATAGTTAATTTTTCTAAAATTTCTTCTTCTATTTCTGAAGTTAATCTTTCTAATTTCTTATTATCTCTTAAAACATTGGCTAAATTACTATCTAATTCTTTAAAATTTATGAATTGATTCTGTAGTTCAGAACTACAGAAATACTTCCAACCAAGCCACCAATCAGTTCTTGAAAATTTTAAATCTAATAACTCTTTCTCCAAATAATCATCTTTTTTATTAGTTGTACTGTTCCCCTCATTATTTATTATTCTAAATCCAAAATATAGATTATCACTAACTTCTATTCTTAAATATAGTTTTCCTCTATTTTCTAAATCTTTGATAAAATACATAAGTCCATAAAATCTATTATTTCTGCTGTTTGTATAAAATTTTTCAATTAAATTTTCAGAATAGTGATGGTTTGGATATTCAAGTCTTTTCTCTAATTGAAGATTTAAAGAATTGTTTAATTTTTCTTCTAATTTCTCCCAAAACTTTAATTGTAACTCTTGCTTTATTTTTACTAAAACATCTGTTAATTTATACACCATATCTAAATAATCTTTATTAGATAAAATCATATTTTTCATTTCTTCAGTCATTATTCTTTCTCCTTTACCTGTAATCTTTTTTAAAAGGCTCTCATATTGTACAAGTGTTTCTCTTATAATTGGAACTTGTGCAACTTCTTTTATACAATCTTCTATCCAAGTTATAATATCATCTTTATATGATATTATTCTCATGTTTTCTCTTACAGCAGCAGGAAGTCCTTTTATACTGTCCTCGCTTGGTTCTGCTCCTGCTAAAGTTAAGTATACAAGTTCTATTTCTTCAGACTTATAACCTTCCATCAACATAGAATCATAATATCTTTTTAACTGTTGGTACTGGTCATCAGCATAGATTTTATTTTCTATGACTATAACCTTTTTATTATCCTCTAGGAAAAATTTAAGAATAATATCTATTCTTCCATTATCTTTAATTGAATATTCGGAAAAAATATTTACTCTTTTATAATTAATTTTTTCTACTCCTATAATAGGCAGTAGCAGTTCTATAAATTTTCTGCCATAATTCTTGTCCTTTAAAAGTTCAGTTATAAACTTTGAATGAAGATTAACTTCATCATATTCATTTCTTAAGATAGAAAAAATATTAAAGGTTTCCTTGGTTGAATTAATTATTTTGTACTTCCTACTAATTAAACTTAAATTTTCTAAAAAAATCTTATAATTTTCCATTGCTGTCCTCCATATTTTTTTATTTTTCTATCCCTTTTATATAGTATATCATAAATTCATTTTTTTAATGAATTATAGAAATAAAAAATAGCGCGATTGCTCATCGCGCTTTTCTTTTGTATAATATACTTATGAATTCTAAAACTCCTTCTTT
>OFOU01000336.1_pt1 | contig 41384 bp, 65 predicted proteins | sample 1542061 | NCBI WGS metagenome assembly OFOU01 (sample SAMN04209239, study PRJEB22552) | human gut metagenome | biome: gut; material: feces | host: Homo sapiens | place: USA: Oklahoma
GGGGGGGGGGGGGGCTTCCGGGCTTCTTCACCGCGCAGACCGCGCCGTACTGACCTTGAGGCGGGTGACCGCCGATGAGACTCGTGAATCCAAGCACGGTGGCGACCAAGCCCATCGACAATGGTTTCGAGGGGCGGACGGACGGATTGACCTATACCGGCACGGCGGACGATCCGCAGCTTTTGCGAGTATGGGGCAATATTTTGCCCGTTGCGCCGACGACCGGCATGTATTCCGCGATTCTCACGGACATGTCATCCGGCGTTACCACGACGAACGAGAAGAAAGTGACCATCGCGGATGGCGCGGCCACCATGCCCGCAACAAACGGATGGTGGTGGGACGGCATATTGCTCGCCAAGGGCGCGCACGTGACCATACCGTGCATCGGATGGTTCAGCGACGAGGACTGGCAGGTCATGCAAGCTTTGCACGTCGTCTGCTTCGCCAAGGACACGGCAGCATACTAGCCCTCGGGTTGGGGGTGGTCGCGTGAGAATCAGGAATCTCGCCAAATACCCCAAAGCGCAGGAGAAAATGACAGTCTGGGGTGACTGTGCCGCCACCGAAAACGATGACGGCACGTGGACATACAGCCCCAACAGATCGCCGGTCAGTTTCGCCGGCCTGATGAACCCGCATACTCCGGGCACCATGTTCATCGTCGAGTCCGCAAAAGGTTCTCTCGGTAGCCTCGGCTCGGAAAGCGCAGATTTCCTTGTAGTCGGTACCGTGCGCAACCGGTATCGCGTCTATCGGATCGTCGGGACAAAAATCGTCATCCAGTATTTCAGCACGATCCCATGGAATCCGGTCGGGGTTACTGTCTGTGATCCGGCTGAATACGACGTTCTGAAAGATGCCGGCTTGCCGCTCACTTTCGCCGCCTCTGACCACACGTATTAACCAATACCACAGCCCCGCCACGTGCGGGGCTTTTCCATAAAGGAGATGTAATGTGCTGCAAAATTTTCTAGCAGGTTTCGGTGGAGTGGGCGGCGCGTGCGCGCTCATCACGCTCGGCCTGAAAGTCTGGCCGGGCGCGTTGGACGCGTTGGCTACCGGCCTGTATTCGCACGTAAGGCCGGAACGCCTGCCATACGATTCGCCGCTCTCGCAGCATTTCGCCAAGACCCGACAGCTCGGCGAACGCACCGAGAAATTCGACGAGCGCATGGACGAACTCTGCCGCGACACGATCAAAAACACGATCATCAGCCTGATCTACGGCGACAAGGACACCGACCACAGCGAGGCCGTCAGATACGAGTTGTCAAAGCTTGAGAAATTGGACGCGCAATGCTGGATAGTCGCTGCCGCCGAAAAATATTTGGAGGACCGGCAATGACGCATCTAGCCATCGCAGGAGGCATATACCTACTGCTGCTCGCGCTCGTCATCGTGTTCAATCATGGCGCGCACAAGCATTGATTTTTCACACCAGTTTTTCAAAGCCATCCCACTTCGGGATGGCTTTTCTATTTGCCCCTTGACTTGGGGCGGGAAGGAGAGGATGTGGGCATCCTCAACAACAAAGGCAAGCCGAAGCACAAGCGTCTGCGTCGGCATATGGGCAGGCCGTTGACCGCGTTGGCTGCGGTGTTGTGCGTCGCTGTCGCGCCGGTCGCCAGCGCGGATATGAACGTCATCGACGTTTCCGGCTGGCAGTCGGCCGACGTGACGCGCGTGGTGGACGCGGACGCGGCCATCGTGAAGATCACCGAGGGTGGCGGCTACGTGAATCCGTCTTGGCGCAGCCAGACCGATTGGGCGCGGCAGACCGGCAAGGCTTGCGGCGGCTACCATTACGCGGACGGCGGCAACGTCACCGCCGAGGTGAACCATTATCTCAACCAGTTCAACGGCTATGTGGGCCAGTGCGTGCTCGCGTTGGACTGGGAGTCCAATGGCAACGCAGCTTGGGGTAACGGCGACTGGGTGCGCCAGTGGGTGAACCAGGTGTATTCGCGTACCAAGGTTTGGCCCATCGTGTACGTGCAGGATTCCGCCGTGTATCAGATTCCGTCCGACGTGCGATCCCATTGCATGTTGTGGAAGGCTCAGTATGCGTCGATGAACGCGACCGGCTGGCAGTCCACTCCGTGGAACGCCGGCAGCAAGGGCGAGGGCATGGTGCAGTACGCGTCCACCGGCTACCTGAACGGTGTCGGCCCGTTGGATTTGAACCTGTTCTTCGGTGAGCGTGACGCATGGCAGAAGATCGCGAACGGTGATCGAGGCAAGACGAATGCCGAGGTGAAGCATGATCCGGTCAGGCCGCAGGTCAATGCCACGCCCGACTACAACGACATGGCCACGAAGGTCATTCGCGGCGTGTACGGCAACGGCAATGAGCGTCGTCAGGCTCTTGGCGGTGCCTATGACACGGTGATGGCGATAGTTAACCAGCGTCTCGGTGGCTCGTCCGGCGCACCCGCCACCGCGAATTGCGGCAGCGTGTGCGTGACCGTCCGTTACGGCGATACGCTCAGCACCATCGCGGCCCGTAATGGCGGTTCGTGGAACCAGTACACGGGATACCGTTCGGGTAATCCGAACGTCATCTACGCTGGCGAGATCGTGTGCCGTCGCACCGGCACGGGCACGGTCGCCACCGGTGGACGGTACGTGGTTCGTTCCGGCGACACCCTCGGCGGCATCGCCGCATATTACGGGGTCAACATGTACAGCATCCACGGGTATCGTTCCGGCAATCCGGCGTTGATCTATCCGGGTGAGACCCTCTACTGGTAAAAGGAGGCTGATTATGGTCGATGAAGTCAAGGAGACTAATCATGACGGCGAAAAGCCGGAAGAGGAAACTGGCAAGGAAAACAAGTACCTCCTGCCGGACAAGGCGTACAAGGCATTGAAATGGGTCGCGTTGATCGCTTTGCCTGCGGTCGCGTGGCTGGTCGGCGCGGTCGGCCCGCAGTGGGGATTGCCGCACTGCGGAGAGATCGTCACAACCATCAACGCGGTCGGCTTGTTCGTCGGCGCTCTGATCGGCGTGAGCCAGCTCACGGCAGCCAAGCCGGACGGTTCCGACGAAAAATAAGTGTTATGCCTGAAACAGGTGCAACACTTAACCGTGATTACTTTTCAGGCGCGAAACTCAACCTCGCGCCGGAAACTCAACCTCGGTGTGGAAAAATTTGCGGCACTGTAGTGTCCGTGGAATTTTTTACACCCGTTTTTTAACTTTTGCCCCTTCTCCATCATGGAGGAGGGGCTTTATTTTTAGGACTTTCAAAATGGGCATCAGACAGCAGACGATTGACGATTACGGCGCGTTCGTGGACAAATTCAAACATAAGAAGACCACGGATGACTGCTACACCCCCCCCGCAGTGTATGAGACGATAAAGGCCTGGGCATGCCGTGAGTTTGGCATCGACCCCAGCAAGGTGGTGCGCCCGTTCTATCCGGGCGGCGACTACGAGAGTTTTGACTATTCGGACGGCAAGGTGGTGGTGGATAATCCGCCGTTCTCGATTCTGTCGAAGATATGCACGTTCTACCGTGACCGTTATATCCCGTTCTTCTTGTTCGCTCCGAACCTCACGATTTTCAGCAGCACGTCGCGCAACGGCGCGCATATGCTGGTCACTGATTGCGCGATCGAATACGCCAACGGCGCTATCGTCAACACCAGCTTCGTGACGAGTTTCGGCGATGACCTGATTCGCACCGCACCGGATCTGACGAAGCTGGTCAACGATGCGGTGGAACGAGTCAGGCGCGAAAGCAGGAAACATCTGCCGAAGTATGCGTATCCGCCGGAATTGTTGACCGTCACACGACTGAATAAGGTCGGCAAGGCTGGCGTGGATTTCCGCGTCAAGGCTTCGGATGTGGCGTTCATTCGGGCGCTTGACTCGCAGAGGGCGGCGAGGAAGACCATCTTCGGCGGCGGCTATCTCCTGAGCGAAGCTAAGGCCGCGGAACTGAAGGCCGCGGAACTGAAGGCCGCGGAGGACGTGACCATATGGCCGCTCAGCGAAAACGAGAAGCGGATCATCGAAAACCTCGCATGAAAATTCGTGCGGTTTGATTCCTGTTGGAATATTTTGCACCCTTATGCAACATCGCCCCTCTCTCAGCATCATGCTGGGGGAGGGGCGTTTTTGCGTTTCAGCGCGTGTTCGCGAGTCGCTTGAATCTGGCTTCGATGCCCTGCGTTTCGCGGCCTTGTGGCCGTCAAGCGTCCTTCACGCAGGTGAACGAGAGGATATCGTCATCGGTCTCACATTCGGACGTGAGACGATAGCCGTTCTCTTCAAGGACCTTCTTAATGTCGGGCGTGAAATCATTCTTCTCCCAATCATCAGGATCAAGATTCAGATAATCCACCTCGTTCTCATCATCGTCGAAATCGATAGGCCCATCGAAAATGCGAATATGGAAACACACGTCATCACCATTGGACAACGGATATTTCAGAATCTCATTATTCGGCTCCATCAAATCAACGTATGCATTAAAATCAGTCATTTCAACCTCCAGGATAAAAAAATTGTCAAGAATAGTATGAGGATTCACCGTTTTCTAGGCGAGGATTAGTCTTCGCCGTTCCAAAGGCATTCGCCGTATTCGCGTGCCTCGCAAAGTGTTGGCGCTCCGATTGTGCCCATGGGCCTGCATGCCATGCGGTTGATGTCGGCCAGCAGTGCGTTCCGGTCGGTCTTCTCCCAATCCTCGTATGCGCCGGAATACCATTCGCCTGGGCGGATGGCGATTCCGCCTTCCTCTTTTATCGAGATTGCCATTGGCACGCCATTGACGTCGATCTCGGCGGTGTAGGGGTTGATGGTGATCTTCGCGTCGCAGATCGACGCGATGAACAGTTCCATCTCCGTTTCCGGTGCGCGGTGTTGGAATGCGAACCATGCGTCGGCGTCGGCGAAGAGTCGTTCGATGGCTTCTTCGGATGGGAGCGAGACCGTCTTGTTGGTGGCGCGTGTGGTGAATGTGATCGTTGCCATTTTCGTGTTCCTTGCTTGTCCTTTTTGCTGACACTTTTATATTACCGCAAGTGCGGTAATAATCAAGTCGGACACGCCGTGGAAATCAATCCAAACCATCCCACAGCTCGTCAAGGGAGACGCCAAGCGCCTCGGACACCCTTTTCGCCGTATCCAAACGCATCGTATGCGGATCCCGTGCGCGCTTCGGACGAGGCGTGCAGTCCCACGCCTCCAAAGCCCAAAAATACGAAACCGAATTGATTCCGACCTTCGCGCGCAGATCCTGCTGCGACAATCCGGCACGTTCGCGCATCGCACGCAAAGTCATCCGTGTACCTCCATGTTGTTTTTTCGTCCATGCGTTCGACAAAACAAAACGCCCCGACCGAAGCCGAGGCGTTCTGCGACATCAAAACATGCCTGATATGCATTTTTCGATTCACACATATTGCACATAATTTCAATCCACGCGCCTCGGATTGAGCCGAAGCTGTTTCAACCGGACACTCGACATTCCGGTGCGACAACGCCATTGTATCACATTTTGCTCTGGTCAGGCGAGCGACTTGACGGCTTCGCGCACGACCGCCTTGTCAATGTCGTCACGGTTATCGATCCACCATGCCGCCGACGTTTTGTTGGCAATCACGGAGACGATGGCATTGCAGCGGGCGGCGAGGGCGGCGGACTGCTGGGCGGTGGCCTCGCCGGGGAGGCGTGACACAAGGTCGCTTAACCGATCGAGGGCCCGGGCGATGCACTTGGAGCGAATGTCCTCGGCCCATGCGACCTGCTTTGCGCTGCCTTCCAAGGTGCAGGTGGCATTGGAGAGGGCGTTGACGGCGTCCGCGGCGTCGTTGCCGAGCTTGTCGACGATCATGGCGGCTTCCTTGTTCTTGCGGGCTTCGGCCTCGGCTGCGCGTTCCTTCTTCCAGCATTCCGTGCAGGGGCGCTCTTGGAGCCATTCGATGCGGCGTTCGCGTTCGCTGGTCTTGCCGAAGAGTTCGATGCGTTCGTCGTGTCCGCAGGTGTGGGTGATGTCGTAGTGTGCCATTTTCGTGTTCCTTTCCTTTGCTGACACTCTCATATTACCGCAAGTGCGGTAATAATCAAGTTTGGCGTGTCGCACACTAGACTGTAAGACGTCCTTTGCTGACACGATGGACAAGGCGGAGCCGGGCAATGCAAGGCTCCGCCTCTCTTATAATTGGCCATGTCAGCAAAAGGAGTCCACGCATGGCCTACACCATCCGCCAATACGCCACCAAAGCCGGAAAAAGATACGAAGTCAGATACCGCAAACCGGACGGAACGCCGACCGGCAAGCGCGGCTTCAAGCGCAAAATGGACGCCGAGGCGTGGGGCGACCAGCACGTCAACGCCGCCAAAAGGGACGGCAGCTTCGTGGACCAGTCGGCCGGACGCGCCCTGGTGTCCGACGTCTACGCCGAATGGATGGATTCACGACGTCCGATCCTCAAGCCAAACACCATCCGCACCGACGAAGCCACTTGGAAGACGCACGTGGAGCCGGAATACGCGGCACGGCAGATAGGCTCCATCACACACCGTGAATTACAGGGCTTTATCAGCGGCAAGGCGGAAAAGCTGGCTCCGAGCACGGTGCTCAAGATCGTCGGCGTGCTCAAGGGCGTCTGTGATCTCGCCGTCAAAAACAGGCTCATCGCCAAGGCTCCGACCGACGAGCTCGCGCTGCCCAGGCGTGAGGGCAGGAGACTGCACCGGTATCTGACCGTCGAGCAACTGCTGGCTGTCGCGGATGAGGCCGGCAGGGCGCGTATCCAGCCGACTGACCGCAAGGCGCTCGTGCTAGTGCTTGGCCTGTGCGGCTTGCGTTGGGGCGAGATGTGCGGGCTGAAGGTGGAGGACGTGGACTATGGACGCCGCCGAATACACGTCAGGCGGAATGTTACGCGCATCGGCAGCGAATGGTCGGAGACCTCTCCGAAGTCGCATGAGATGCGCGACGTGCCCATGCCATCCATAGTCGGCGAGGCGCTGCTTCCCGTGCTGGCCGGCAAGGGGCCGTCCGATTGGGTTTTCCGTGACCATCTTGGCCGTCCTCCGCGCAACCAGTCTGCTGCTGGGGCAGGGAATAACCGCACATGGTTTATCAGCGCGTGCAGGAGGGCTGGCGTGGAGCCTCTGCCGCCGCATGACCTGCGGCACACCGCCGCGTCCATCGCGGTGCATGCCGGCGCGAACATCAAGGCGCTGCAGCGCATGCTTGGCCATAAGAGCGCGGCCATGACGTTGGACGTCTACGCCGATCTGTTCGACTCGGATCTGGATGATGTGGCGCGCACCATCGACGCCGCCGTGCAGGTCGCTTCGCGGGATGTGGGCAAAATGTGGGCACATGATGATGCAGTGCAGGTGCGGAGTGTTTGAATCGTTGGAATCTCAAGGATTCCGGGAAGTGGGCGATAAGGGACTCGAACCCTTTGCGCTCGTTTTTTCTGATTGTTGTTATTTCGCCGTTTTCCCAGTGTTTCCAACGGTTCCCGCATGGTTCGCATATCACTCCAATTCACTGCAAATCACTACAATTACCGGAAAAGTGTGGGCAAAATGTGGGCACGGAATCAGAGGTACATGTGCTGTCGCACGTAGGCTTCGACCTCGCGATTTTCCTCCGGCGTGCCGATAGTCAGCAGCCACACGGCATTGTTCTTGCGCTGAACATTGCCTTTGCGAAGGCATTTGATGAGTCCTGCGGATTCGAGTTTTTTGGCGATCTTGCCTATGCGGTTGTAAGCCAGCTGCTCTCGCTTCGGATTGCGCGGCTCATTGCCGATCGCCACGAGCTCGTCCATTGACTGGGGAAGTGTCATGCCCCAATCGATGGCGATTTTGAGCCAGCCGGAAGCGTAGGTGCGCGGAAGCATGTGCTTTTCCTTGGCGGCTTTGTCCAGCGGCCAGTCAGCGGTGAGCCATGCCATGCGGCTGAGCAGGGCGTATTGAGCGAAGTCGAAGCTGCGTGCGCCCTTGTGGGTGACGGTGAGTTTCCCTTGGCTTGCGAGTTCTTCGACTGTCAGCATGTTGCGGTATCCCATTTCACGGTCCATTTCCGACCTCCAAGCCATGCGTTACAATGGTTTCGGAAGTCTTTGAGTGAGGCTTCATGTTTTACCTCCGTGGTGCCGTTAACACTGCGGAGGTTTTTTGTTCTGAAACACATTATATGCTAACTTGCAAACATGTGTGTATGGCGTGTTGTAAACAAGGGTGCATATTAACCTTGCAAGTGGAAAATACTAACTTGCAAACATGAAAATATACATACATGCATATGTAACATTATTTTCATTCTTTCATACAGCGCCAATGCGCTGAAATAGAAGAATCGGCACGTCCAATCCCCATCTGCGGTAGCTTGAAGCAGAGAGAAGGAAGGGAAAAATGAAGAAACTGATTTACCTCGTGCTATCCGTGCTGTGCTCAATCTCCGGTATCTACGGCATATACGACACCATCACCACGCCGAAGTACGATCTGGCCACAAGCATCATAACGATTCTGCTCCTCGCATTCCTCGCATGGTTTTTCTGGCATATCTTCCTCAAGCCTGAGCCGCGCCATAAGCATCAAGCGGCGAATGCGCCTGAATCATCGCCGGAAGCCACCTCAGACGCTCCAACAGTGGAAACGGCACCAATCACTCATGCCGACACGAATGATGGCGTGGAGGACGATTACGTGGCCATCGACATCGAGACCACAGGATTAGACAGAAACGCTCGAATCATCGAGCTAGGAGCCGTGAGAATCAGGCACGGACGCAAAGTCGCGTCATACAGCCAGCTCGTCAATCCCCAGATTCCGATACCGGCCAAGGTCACGCAGATCACCGGCATCACCGACCGGGACGTCAAAAGCAAACCCACCATCGACAAAGCGCTGCCAAAGTTCTACGCTTTCTGCGGGCATGATACGTGGATAGGACACAATATTCGCCGCTTCGACCTGCCGGTCATCGCCCGCGAAGCCGAAAGAGCGGGCGTCGGCATGCCGGACGTCAGCTTCTACGACACCTTGGAAGTCTCTCAGACACTTTTGCCGCAGCTTGACCGCCATAGGCTGCTCGACCTCATCCGCTATTTCGGCATCGCCAAGACGGAGCGGCATAGGGCCGTCGACGATGCCGCACAGACCGCACAGGTATTCGAACGCCTGAAGCAGATATAAGCTTTATAAAGACTTATAAAGCAATATAAGCACATATAAGAAAAGCCCCACAAATGTGGGGCAAAGAGCATTGATGACGCTATGCGATGATTCGAGTCTGCACATCACCAATGCGCATGGCTTTTAAGGCAGAGTCCCGACATTCATTGAGCTGCACATCGGGACTCGAACTGTTTTCAATGATGCTGTTATAGAAGGCGGCGCACCTCTTCACGAATCTGCTCAGAGTATGCATAGATACCATTAAGCGTATCGATAGGCATACGCTCGCAGTTCTTGTTTTCGTCGAAAACACCGAGATATTTCTGCTTAGTGTTGAAATAAAGACGAACAATTGGCTTGCGGTTGTTATCGTCGAGGAATACTGCGCAGTATCCCTTTGCATCTCTCATCGTTACACGTTCCGGATCCACCTCACTGCATGCGATGGCTTTGATGATTCGGTAACCGGCGATTTCCTCCTCGGTGGTGACGATTCCATCGTCGTCGTTGCCACCGGATTCGTCTTCGTCGTTTGTCTCTTCGTTTGAGCCTGGCTCAATTGTATCGATCTTGATATCATCCGCGCCGAGTGCCGTCTTGAGTCGATCGTTGACCTGATCTGACAGATACTGCTTCAGCGCCTTCGCCACCAATGGCCTGAACTTCTCCATGACCGACGCATAGAACGCGCCTTCGTACACGTGCGAGGCAAGCAGCTTCACGAACTCGTCCGACGGCTCTTTGAACTCGTCACCGACGGCCCTCTTGAGTGCACCCACGTATTTGAGCTCTTCGGCACTGCTGGCGATGGAATCAAGGTCGAACGCCGGCTTGGTCAGCTTCTGCAACGCCGGGATTATCGTCGGGTCGATATCCAATAGATCCAGCACCAGGAAAGGCTTCGAGTCCATGCGGTTCGGCTCATCGATGTCCATGTAGAAATTCCAAATCTGGCCGTTGGTCAGAACGCCGATGCGCGCGTTCGTTACCGCGAAATACCGGTACAGCTGGCTTGCGTTCTCCAAGCTGAGCGGTACGCCGATCTTCTTGCATTCGATAAGAATCTGCACTTGATCGTCGTGCACGAGCGCGTAATCGACCTTTTCGCCTTTTTTGACTCCAACGTCGGCGGTGAATTCTGGCACGACTTCGGTTGGGTTGAATACGTCATAACCGAGTACCTGGCCGATGAACGGCATGATAAAAGCGTTCTTTGTAGCTTCTTCGGTCTCGATTCCATCCTTTAGGTCGCGTACCTTTGCCGCAACCTGATTAAGGCTCTCTTCAAATTCCATCGTTATTCTCCCTTCTTCTTGGTTCTATCGCTTAAATGATGCAGACTCGCTCAGACATTGCCAGTCGGAAGTCTCCGAGGACCTGCTGGGTCACCTCCAGTTCCTGGGAGATGTTCCACGAATTCCCTTCGTACATTTGTTCCAGCATGCCGTAGCGGAGTGGGTCTATCAGCGTCAAGGCGGTTTCGCGTCTCGCCCGCCGCTCTAATTTCGAACTATCGTTCGAACAACCGGTGTCGCCATGACGCCAATGCAGCAATTCATGTACGAGGGTGCAGCGTTTTGCTGTGTAGGTGAGTCGGCGATCAATCAGGATGACGTGGGTTTCGTTGTCGTAGCAGCCCCATAGTCCGTCAGGGAGGATGGCGCTTGACACGGTGACGGGCAGGCCCGTGATGGCGCGGCGCATCGCGCCATAGGTCATACGGCGGTCTATCGGCAGGTCAGGCAGGCTCGTCGTAATCCGGCCCCGCCTCTCCATTGATGGCCTCCTGCTTGCCAACGGCGTCATACGCGGCCAGACCATAGCCGCCTGCCTGCGCCTTCGCCTCGGCCGCTTCAATCGCGTGTTTCTGCGAATCCATCACGATGTCGCCGACCGATACGCCGGTCACCTCGCTGATGCGTTCCAGGTCGCTCAGGTTGAGAGGTCTTGTGAAGTTCTGGCGCTTGTACCAGTAATCCTCGCCGAAGCCGCAGGCCTTGGCGAATTCCTTGATGGTCATGCCGCTGTTCTTCTGGAGTCTGACGCATTCGCGCATGACCTGCTTGGCGAACTGCGTGACTTCGTTTGCTTTCATTCCCATGGCTCTCATTATAGCCAATTACGTAGCCAATGTGTGCAAATTGTGAAGAACTATGAAAATACATAGACGCGGACTACGAAATTGCGTAGATTAAGAACTGTCGAAAGGAAAACAGAGATGAAGACCACAGCCAAGACCAAGACCCCCGACCACTACCCGTGCGGCCACATGCGCGGCCCCGGCTGGCACGACTGGAGAGCCTGCCTCACCAAGCAGGGAATCGAGGAGGATGAATGGCCGGTCTGACGGAAACAGCCAGCAGAAACCTCGCAGGCGAACTAGCCCGCCACCGCAAAACACGCGAAGACCTCGCAAAAGCATGGGGATGCGCGCCGAAAACAGTGGACACGCGACTCCGCGGCCAAACACCACTCACGACCGACGAAATCGAAAAAGCCGCCCACCTACTCGGCCTCGAAGCCTCCACACTCACCATGGTCCTCATCCAACCAATCGACGCCGCAAGCCAATTCAAAGCCTAAGGAAACCGAACATGAGCCAGCAACTGTTGAATCCGCCAAAACCGCCGACGCTCCATGAGCCCGGATGCCTGCTGCTCGCATCAAGCGGCTTCTACATCCGCCTCCATGAGGACGGCAGCGCCAGCCTCGTGGACGGCATCCAAGACATCACCCTCGCCGACTTCACCTCGGCGGAAATCGAAGACATCGCCTACAACCTCTCCAACAAGATCGGAGCAACAAGATGACATTCCTGGAACAACGAGATCAGATCCTCCAGAATCTGCGCGACCTGTTCACCCAGCTCAGCGAGGAGACTGACGAGACCAGGCGGACGCAAATCGAAGCGAAATGCCGTGAACAACTCGACCTGCTCGAACTCAACGACAAGGTGGGAAACACAAGATGAGCTGGATGGACGACGGCGGATTCGAGATGCAGGCATTCACCGCCCAGGACGGCAGGCCGATGGCGCGAATGGTCTTCTGCACATCGACAGGCCCAACCTGCTTCATCCTCACCAAGACCGAGGCGCAGCGCGTCCGCCGCGAATGCAATCGAATCCTCAAGGAAATGGAGGCAGACAAATGACCAGCCACGGCAGCAACCACGAAGTCAGGAAGCCGAACTACACGCTCCGCCGCATCAAGACCCTGCTCGCCATCATCGGATTCGTGAGCAGCGTGACCCTGCTGTTCACTTGGCGGACAGTGGACTCGCAGGCCGCGACCGTCCTCGTGAGCGTCGTCTACCTGTTGACCGGCCTATGGCTAACCGTGCGGTTCGCCCCACGCGACTAAAAGACTTCCCGCCAGCCGACAGTCCAACAAAACAAACCATTGGGATGTTTTCGCGGACATCCACGTTCACCAGTCGGCTGGCGGGAACCATAACTGAATATCGACAAACAACAAATCCGCCACGGCGTTTACATGCACATCACTCTGTCGGCGCACTCGGCTGGGCGACGGTTCGCCCGTCCACGGATTCCAATCATCTTCTCTCTCTGTTAAAAAATGCAGGCATTCCGGTGTTTGCAAACACTTTCAAGTACGCCTGACGGTTTTCTAGTCACCGTCGGCCACGCCACCGGCAGTGAACGTGTTCAGGTCGCGTTCCAACAGCCAAAGGGGCGTTCGGAATCCAAGGACGGCATCGGTCCGACTCCGATGCCAGCTACTCAGCCCCATCCACTCGTCAGGACGGGGCACGCAACTTAAACGAGCAAAAGGACAATCAATGAGCAATGAAATCCAGCCCTTCGAGTTCGAGGGCAGTCAGGTGCGCACCGCGCAGGATGATAACGGCAATCCGCTCTTCTGCGGTACTGACGTCGCTCAAGCGCTCGGTTACGCGAACCCAGCCAAGGCTGTGATCGACCATTGCAAGGGGTTCCTGTTTTGGAAACCCCTTGAGACGGCTGGCGGAATCCAGCAGGTTCGCTTCATTTCCGAGGGCGACATGTACCGGCTTATCACGTCCAGCAAGCTTCCCGCGGCGGAACGTTTCGAGAAATGGGTGTATGACGAGGTGCTGCCGTCCATCCGCAAGCATGGCGCTTACATGACCCAGCAGACGTTGGACAAGGCACTCACCAGCCCGGACTTCCTGATCCAGCTCGCCACCAAGTTGAAGGAGGAGCAGGAGAAGGTCAAGGAGCTGGAGCCGAAAGCCAAAGCATTGGATGATTTCACCAACGTGGAAGGCGCAAAGCTCATACGAGACGCGGCAAAGATTCTCTCCAACGCCGGTACGCCAATCGGGAGAAGCGGCTACGTGAATGGATGGCCGACAATGGTTGGATTTACCGGCATAACGGCTGTTGCACGCGAACCAGTCACATGTCAACGCGCATCACCTGAGAGAGGTCGAATCCCAAAAGCATGGCATGCACAAGGATGGAACGTCATTCGCTTTTCCTCCCACCGTGCGCATAACCCGCAAGGGTTTGGCACTGCTGCACAAGCGTCTTGGCGAGATCACATTGGACAAGGCCCTTGAAGCGGACGCCGACCATGAGTGACGACCTGCTTACGCCAGCCGAACTGGCCGTCATGCTCGGCATGAGCGTGCGCACCCTCGCTAACTGGCGGTCTAACGGCAAGGGCCCGCCATACGTGAAAATCGGCGTGGAACCGCCGGAAGGCCATCAGGACAGGCGCAAAGTCCGATACCAACGCGCCGTGGCCGAACGGTGGGCTACAGCACACCAGTACACGAGGACGGTGGCGAGATGAGAAACGGCATGTTCGTTCCGGCGACACAGTGCAAAAGCCATCCAAACGTCACAAGCGACGGGAAAGCACGCGTCGACACCGGCAAACCGACCCTCACACAGCAGGGAATCGACGTGGACGCTTTCATCCACGACAACAGGCGATTGATCGAAAGACTCAGGAAAGGAACACGTTGAAACACGAATACACGTTCGAGGAACTCGCCGAACTGAGAAAAATCTACGACGAGTCAGGCGAAGCAGGACTCGACATCACGGAAATGCGGGCGCTGCGCAAGGCCGGACTCCTCACGCAGGGCCTGCCGGAGAAACCGTCGAAACGAGAACTCATCCTCGCGCACTGCAAAAAACGCATCGACCAAGGCCAGCCGTTCGACGGCAAGGAAACCGCCGAAGCGCTCGGCATGAGCCAGAAAACGGCAGGCAACATTCTCAGTCAACTCCGCAAGGAAGGACTATTGCCGGCCTTCGACAAGCACTCGCCACGCAGCAAAGCACAGAAAACAACCACAACCGGAAAGAAGAAAGAAACCATGACCACCACATCGAAAATCACAGCAGCCGACGTCACCGAATCGAAGCTCACGGTAAACGACGTCACCACCGGAACCATCAGCGTCAGGCCACAAGCCACAGCCGATCCACGCGCCATCATCTCCAACGCATTGACCGGCATTTTCGACGCCATCAGCACATTGCAGCGAACCGCGTTCCAAGCCAACGACAAAGAGGCCTACGAATTCGCCACAAAACTCCTCAACGGCAAACTTATGGACATCAAGGCTAACTACAGCAAGGACGTGGCGAAATGAGACTCAATTTCGACAGCAAGGATGGCGTTTTCGCCGTCAAAGCCGAAAGCGAAGAGGAAAAAACCGCGCTCAAAATGTCGGCACCTGCCATCTGCAATCTCATCATCGATTTTTTTAACGGTGAAGTCCAGGAAATGAAGGTGGCGAAGGAATGAAGCGCATCCCACTCAAGGACACGGCGAACTCATGGATCTGAAAGCCAACTACAGCAAGGAAAACAAGTAATGGACAAGAAAACCCTCAACGACATCACCGAAAAATACGACAACACCAGTCCAGACCAACTCCGCGCCGACCTCGCCGTATTGACCGCGATCAACAAACGCAGCGGTGAAATCCTCAAAATCATCAAAACCGCATGGGAACACGACCACGACGGTGGAGACAAGGAAACCGTCAACATCGCAGGCGTCGAAGCCGGAGAAATCAGCCTCGGCAAAGGCGGCAACGGCAAATACACGGTAACCGACGAACGCGCATACGGCGCATTATTGCACGACAACGATTTCATGATTCCAGGCGGACAGCCCGCAGCCGAACAAGTCTGGATGCCAAGACGTGAAGCAATGGACGCGAAATACCTCGAAGACATGATCCGCGACCACGGCGGCGAACTGCCGGACGGCGTGGAATGGAAGCCGGGAAGGCCGGGCGTGGTCACGTTCCGCAGCACGCGCGGCTTCGTGGACAAACTGTTCAGCGCGGAACTCGCACCAACCGTCATGCGCCTACTGCTCACTGACGGATCGGAAAACAACACCACCAAGAAGGAAACCAAGGAATGAGCAACGAACTCACGCCAATTCAGCCGCAACCGCAACAGCAGATCACATTGCAGGACCAGATGGCTTTCGCCAAAGCGGTATGCCAATCCGACATCATCCCCACCGTGTATCGCGGCAAGCCCGCCAACATCCTCGTGGCGGTAGGCTACGGTGCTCCGCTCGGACTCACGCCGATGCAAAGCCTCCAGGACATCAGCGTCATCAACGGCAAGCCCACCGCTTCGGCCAGCTTTATCGCCAGCCATGTCCGTATGGCGGGCCACAAGCTCCGTATCAATAAGGATGAGAAGGCGTTGAGCGTGACCGCCACTATCGTGCGGTCCGATGACCCAGATTATCCGATCAGCGTCACGCGCGACAAAGCGTGGGCGCAGCAGATGGGCTTGCTCAACAAGGACAACTACAGGAAGCAGCCTTTGACGATGCTCACGTGGCGTGCGATTACCGCCGTGGCACGCGAAGCGTGCCCTGAAATCCTTTACGGCGTGCAATACTCGCCCGACGAACTCCACGACCTTGATACCAACAATGACGTGCGGGCGGAAGTCGTTGACGATGAACAGCAGCCGTCACGCCAGAAGCGTCGCGGGTATGGAAGCCGCGCGCGCCAGAATCCAGTCGAACAGGCCGAGCAGCAGCCGCAGGCGTGCACGCCCGAACATGCTGAAGCCATCTTCACCATGCTGCGTGATTGCGGTGTCGCGTCGAACGAGGAAGCCGAGCAAGTTCTGTACCGGCTGACCGGCAAGCATGGGTTGACACCACGACTGGTCAGCCGACAGGACGCGGACAATCTGCTCGTCGCAGCCCCTGATTTCGTTAAACGGAAAATCATGCAGGCATTGCAGGAAATCCGCAAACCACAGCAGGAACAGGTGGAAGTCGTTGAAACGACCACCGCCGAACAGGAAAACACTGATAGCAAGGAGGCCGAGTGATGGCAGTGGAGAAGACCGATGCCGCGATGATCGTAAATCGGCTCAGGATGGCGCGTGAGCTTGAAGATGATTGTCTGGAGCAGCTTGTCGATGCCGAGCCCGACGAGGACGGCATCTACCGTGACGCGCAAGGCGAATTATGGGTGCACTGCGCCGATGTGTGGAAGAAGCTTTTGTTCGACTATGACGCAAGAGCCCTCGATTTGGGCTGTGACAGGACTTGGGAGTCTCTTTTGAACTGCGATCCGATTGAAAGAATGCCGTTTCGTTTCATCACGCCGCTTACCGAGGAAAAGGAGAACTTCTGATGGCCGGAGAAACCGTTATCACGATAGTCGGCAATCTGACCGCCGATCCGGAATTGCGCACGACGTCCGCTGGCGTGCAGGTCGCGTCGTTCACGATCGCCAGCACGCCGCGTTCCTGGAACCGTAATACGAACCAGTTCGAGGACGGTCAGGCTTTGTTCATGCGCTGCTCCGCTTGGCGTGACCTCGCCACTCATTGCGCGCAGAGCCTCGCCAAGGGCATGCGTGTGATCGCGCAGGGTCGTTTGCAGCAGCGTTCCTATCAGGCGCAGGACGGTTCCAACCGCACGGTCGTGGAATTGCAGGTTGACGAGATCGGCCCTTCCTTGCGGTATGCGACGGCTCAGGTGCAGTCAGGCGGATACCAGGGCGGCAATGCCAACGGTGGCGGCTATCAGCAGCCGCAGCAGGCACAACAGCAGTCGCAGGCTCCGGCCGATGATCCGTGGGGCGCGCCAGCCGGAGAGCCTGACTTCTGATGCGCGAATGGATTGAACCGCCGGACGTGGAAACCACATGTCCCAGGCATGGGTGCGCGCTGTATCCGGCGCGCCCCATCCCATGCCCCGAATGCGAAATCGAAGCCGAAGAACAGGAGGCCGATCAATGAGCGGCAAGCAACGCAAGCGCAGTCGCAGGACCGCGAAGGGCAACGGCACGCGCATGGAAACCGCAGTCGAATCCTACTTGCAGTGGGCATTGGGGGACATGCGCATCCAACGATTGCGACTTCACGGAAACAAGGACATCGGTGACATCGGCAACGTGTACTGGCATGGCCAGCCCGTGTGCATCGAAGTGAAATGGACGCAGACCATGGACGCGCCGCAGCATATGCGCGAGGCCGTCAAGGAAGCGGGAAACATGGACTCGCCCTACCCGTGGGTCATCCAGAAGAAGGCAGGCGTGGGACTCACGTCCATGAACAAGCTCGGACAACAGCACGCCTACACCACCACCGAAGTGATGGACGCGATGCTCATGCTCTCACCATCGGCATTGCGCGCGCGAATCAAACCCGAACCATTGGGAAGGAAGAAAACCATGTGTCTAATCACATTGCAGGAGTTCGCAATGATGCTCAACAGTGGATTGCCGCTCGGCCCGGACACGGAGGAATGATGGCTACCAACGTCACCCAGAAAGACAAGACGCTCAACGAAATCATCGACTGGGCGAAAAGTCGCTGTCATGAAGCCGGACTTTCCAGATTCGATGTCCGCAGAAAGAGCGACCGAGACTTCTATGACGGCCAAGTTAACGCATTCCATGAAATGCTAGAGCTTTGCCGTTCCATGCTTGGCTATTCCGGCAACATGCCCACGGAAGTACCGAATCAAAGCGAGGACGCGAATGTGAGGGCAGTAAACCGATGAACAATGACCAAGGGCAAGCGGTGTGGCGTGAAAGCATCGAGAAATACGGTAAGGAGATCCAAAGCATCGTCTGCATGGAGGAATGCTCCGAACTCATCCAAGCCGTCAGCAAGTGTCTTCGCGGCAAGCCTGACGCCACTGACAATCTTGCGGAGGAAATGGCCGACGTGACCATCTGCCTGTACCTGCTCAAGGAAATGTACGGCATCACCGACGCGCAGTTGGAAGAATGGATCACACGCAAGACGGCAAGGCAATGCGAGCGAATGCAGGCCGATGACCCATTCCTGGAAGGCGAGGACGTGGAATGAGCGTCGCGGATGATGAAGCTGAGAAGGCGTATCCGACCCGCTATTGGAATGGAACGCATGTCAAGGAACAGTTTTACTGCGACACGGACGATTTGCAGGAAGCGTACCTGCGCGGCCGCGCAGCACCACCGGCTGACGCCGAAGTGGAGGCCGTGGCGAAAAAACTGATCTGGTGGGACATGGCGCCAGCCTGGGAAGACGTCATGCCCAGTGAGGACTGCTTCTGGACTCTGGCCGAGCCGGAGATGCGAGCCAATTATCTCAGGGACGCTCGGGAAATGCTCGAAATCGCACGGAAGGCGGTAAGCGAATGAGCAAGGCAATCCGATATGTCGAGTGCGCCCACTGCGGTGAGACGGTGGGCAGCTATTACGTCACCTGCCCGCACTGCGGATACCGCCTGGTGTCCGCTCAGCAGGCGGTCATGGATGGCTTGGCATGGTGACGCTCGACCCGGCACCCGACATCGTGGAAATCGCCGAAGCCCTGGACGCGATGGCGAAACCACACGTGGGAAGCGGCTGGAAGAACACCAACTACACCGACCTGCCCTGCACCACGCCACGTCAGGAAGCAATCTGGATGGAATACAACGGCATCACAAGAGGAGATTGAATGAAATGGGCTATTTCCAGATTCCGGTCTCATGGTATCGAGACGAAACAATGTTGGAACTCATGAGAAAGAGTCCGGCATCAATTGGCCTCTACGTGATGATGATTTCCTGGTGTTCCGACAACAGGAGCTACGGTGATATTCCATACACTGTCATCCGGTACGTTCTCGATGGCGAAGACGATGAATTACAGGCGATTATCGACGCGGGTTTCCTGACGAAGACAGACAAGGTTCGTCTTCGAGAACCCGTCTACCACATCAAGAGCTTCAGACGCTTCGACCCACGGTCAAGGGAGCCGATAAGCAAGAAGCTACGCAAGGCGGTATACGAGCGTGACCATTACCGTTGCGTCGAATGTGGAGCAACTGACCACCTGAGCTTGGACCACATCATTCCGTGGAGTCTTGGCGGCGAGGACACCATGGAGAATCTTCAAACCATGTGCCGCTCCTGCAATTCAAGGAAAGGGAACAGGTTAGATGTGGTTCAAGGTGGATGATTCCTTCTACTCGAATCCGAAGACCGCCATGCTGTCGGACGGGGCCACCGCATTGTGGCTCCGTTCAGGCTCATGGTCGGCGCAACAGCTGACTGGCGGGTTCGTTCCGGCTCGCATGGTGCCGATGTTCCGTGGCTCCGACGATTCAGTGCGAGAGTTGTGCGACGCGGGATTATGGGCCTACGACGAGCAGAAGGACGGCTACCAGTTCCACGATTGGAGCGACTACCAGCCTGACGGTGAGGAAGTGGACGCTCTGCGCAAGAAGCGTAGCGAGGCAGGAAAACGTGGAGCCAACCGTCGATGGGGCAAGCCTGAGAATGGCAAAAATGGCAAAACCGATGGCAAATGCCATAGCAAACCTATGGCAAACGCATGGCAAACCGATGGCAAGTCGATGGCAAACTCATGCCCCGTTCCCGTACCCGTACCCGATAAGAAAGAGAAAGAAGAATATTCTTCTTCTTTCTCCAAAGAAACCAGCGCAGACGAATACCTGGAAACCGGCAGGCCGGAAGCCGACCGACAGATCAGCGGCCAATATCCCAACCTCGACCTCACCGACGCATGGGGAGCGTTCATGCAGCACCACCACGGCGAAACACGCACCGTCAACGACTGGACGCGCCTGTGGAAAGGCTGGTGCCAACGCCGCGCCAACATGAGCGGCATACCACCCTCGAAACGACACGTGCACACGTGGAAATGCCGCCACGTGCTCGAAGCGCTCGGACGCGACGAAGAAACCGCACAGGCAGACGAAAAGGCCTGCGAATTAGCCGACAAACTCAACAAGAAAGAAAAACCATGGCAAAGAACATAACCGAGAAAGACAGGACCCTCCAAGAAGTCATCGACTGGTGCGAACAGTTAGAAGTGGAAGGCCTGAGATTAGCGAACGCTCTTCTGATGCAGCGTGATATGGCCGCATACGGTGTCGTGAAGGGACAAATCAACGCATACGAAAAGACAGCCGACCACTGCCGTTCCATGCTCGGCCATTCCGTCCCCATGTACAGCCTGGAACAGTTGGAGCACGAGCGCCGCAAGGCATGGCAGGAAGGCTACGCGGCCGGATGGAAAGACCAGGAATGCGACTTCCCGCCACACACAAGCGAAAACCCATACAAGGAGACCATCGAATGAAACGCAACCCGTTTGAAATCGCGTTCGGCATCGTATTGACGGTCTGCCTATGCGTCGCCCCGGTCATCATATTCATCATCGATTAAGGAGTCCAAAAATGAGTGACAACGGAAGCCACCAGACAAGGAAGGAAACACTCGAAATGAGAAAACGCAAACCACTCGCGCTCGCCGGCATCGGCCTTGCCGCCATCACCATGCTCCTGCTCACGCCGGTATTCCTCCTCGCGCTCGCGGGATGCGGGAGCGCGTCCAAGACGTCGGCCCCAGCCCCCGCCATCGCCGCCACCGGCACCACATGCTCCAAAAGGTCCGGCGACGACATCAAGGAATGCATCGTCACACTGTCCGACACGAGGCAAGTGGTCTGCGTTGTCTACTCGGGCTACCAGAGGGGTGGCCTGTCATGCGACTGGGACCATGTGAGCGGCGCGGACAAGGAGCCGGCAAGATGAGCTACAACGTCGTCACCCGGCAAGGCGTCAGAACGTTCGAGGACATCGACGATGCTGGCGACTACGCGCAGGCCATGTCCTTGAGGACTGGCGAACCGGTCAAGGTGTTCCATGCCGATACCGGACTGGCCGCATTCACAGTCAAAACAAAGAAGGAAACGAAATGAAAGTGAAGAAAACCCTCATGGACATGATCGTCAAGTGGCATCAGGCCGGATACGCGCTCGACGAGATCGCGCCGCTCGTGCCGCAGGTGCCGAAAGCGGAAATCGCGGCCATCATTCACCAGTACGACAAGGAGACCCGACTTTGACCGACTGCCAGCACTGCCGCAAGCCAATGAAACCGGCGGCGGCGAACATGCTCTGCACATCATGCCGCACGGACTACTGGGCCATGATTTACCAGCTCGGACACATCCAGCTTCCGACCCTGCGAAGCATCATGCTCCGTCAGGCGCATATCGGACCCACAGGCCACACGCCAAACAAAGGCAACGCGCCAATACCCATCGACACGAGAGCGCAAGCCCTCATCACCGATTCCGAAGCGTGGCTCGCCGAACAAGCAGGCAAAATCAACGCACGCTACAGCAATTTCCCGTGGGACAAGGCATGGAAGAAGATCACGGCCAACAAACACACCATCCTCAACATGAGCACCGCAGCAGACGATTACGCAGCCCTGGAACACATCAGCCGACGCAACGAGACGGCCTTGACCCCAGAAGAGGCAATGGTCATCATCGGCACATGCCCACAATGCGGACACCAAGCCACCAGCACGCCACAGGCCGACGAATGGACATGCCCGCACTGCAAATGGCAAGGCGGAGTCCAAGCCATCAAAGCCACCCGCGACAACAAACTCTGGCAACTCGAATACACCGGAAAACCAGTCGAAGTCGCAAGATACCTCTCCAAAATGGACATCCACTGCACAAGCGACCAGATCCGCCAATGGCTCACCAGAGGCAAACTCCACGCCACGCCGACAAAACACAAAGGAGAGTACGTGTTCAACCTCGGAGAAATAACCGCCATGCTTGACTGTCACAATTAAAATGCTATACTGTCGTATGTTTGTAAAATGAAATGGTCCAGCCAGAAAATGGTTTTGGACCATTCTTCATATTCAGCTTCGATAGCTCAACGGCAGAGCAGGCGGAAAGCGCAAATACCAACGGTCGGACCCCAACCAACCATGGCACCATACCGCATACAACCATGATGACAACAACGCATTCCACCCAAGCCGGTCCGACTCCGGCACGAAGCACTTACAAGGCGGTGACCACATGCCAAGAATCCGCAAGACCACACGCCAATTCGAAAAAGACAAGGCCACATTCTTCAACCAATGCAAAGCACGGCATGCGGTCTGCTGGTTATGTGGCATGCCGATAGACTATGCGGCCACGAAGAACACCACCGATGACAGCTTCAACCTCGATCACCTCTATCCCGTCTCGAAGCACCCCGAACTCCAATTCGACCCAGCAGGCTTCCGGCCAAGCCACACCAGCTGCAACCGGCTCAGAGGCAACCAAGACCCACCAACACCAATCGGCACACTAAGCCGACAATGGATAACAACAGCATGAGCCCAACACGAGGGGTAGGGGCGGTGAAATCGTAAAACCAACGACAGAGCGCAAGACGTCCCGCGTGGTTGCTCTTCCTCTCCCCGATAAGTTTTTTTTGTTGATGGGTCGCGCGCGAAGGAGGCTCTATGACAGTCAAGAAGGGTGTTTCCGAGCGTCGTTTTCCACATGAGTCCGTGGCTGATGCGTTGGAGAGGTCTTTGCGTAATGCGAAGTCGTTGCGTGCTGAGAATGCGGCCGTCGTGGCTGCTGCGCGTATCCTTGCCAAACGGATTGATTCGATTTGCGAGACTGGTTTTATCGACGAGAACGGGAAATTGGACAATGTGTCGGTTCCGACGTTTTTGAAATACTGCCAGTCGCTTGGTTTGACGCTGGTGGAGCCCGCCAAGGTTGGGCGTCCCGCGAAAGTGAAGCCTGAGCCGAAGGCCGAGGAGTCAAAGAGCGGCAAGGTTATCGCGATGGACGAGTTCATGAAGCGTTTCGGCTGAGGAGGTTGCGATGGCGGCTGAGAATCTTGAGGTTTTCGGTGCCATCGACGATGAGCATCATGGCGTGACCTTGCCGCGTATCTTCACGCCGCCGCTCAGGCCGTTGACCAAGGAGACCTCGAATGGTTTCGCGGTGATAGCGTTCGCTGAAATCATGCTGCACGTGCATCTCTACCCGTGGCAGCAATGGCTTTTAGTGCATGCGCTCGAACTGCTTGAGGATGGTAGTTATCGCTTCCGCAAGGTCATCGTTCTGGTGGCCCGCCAGAACGGCAAGACCACGCTGATGGGCGTTTTGGCCGCATGGTGGCTGTTCGTCGATTCCAACAAGCATCCGGACAGGGTGCCGCCGGTGAAGTTTCTGGTGGTCGGTGCGGCGCAGACGTTAGACAATGCGAAGGGTCCTTACAATCAGGTCAAGGAGTGGTGCAATCCCGCTCCGGCGACTGATGAGGAAGAGGATCTGGTGATTCCGGATCTCGCCGCGATGACGCAGAAATTCGTGAACACTAACGGCGAGGAAGCGATCATCACCCGCTCGAAGGCCAGATATATCGTCCGCGCCGACAAGAACATTCGAGCCAAGTCGGCCGCGCGTGTGGTGTTCGATGAGTTGCGTGAGCAGCATACTGATGATGGCTGGAATGCCGTCAGCCAGACCACGAAGGCCGTCTGGTCGAGCCAGTTGTGGGGCATTTCCAATGCTGGCGATTATAGGTCCGTCGCGTTGCGCAAGCAGGTGGACAAGGGGCGAAAGCTTGTTGACGAGTGGGCGCGTCTGAGTGCAGACGGTGGCAATCCGGCCGCCGTGTTCCTGTCCGGCGAGCAGGACGGGAGCTTCGGATATTTCGAGTGGTCTGCGCCTGACAAGTGTCCGGTGGATGATGCCGACGCCATTCGTCAGGCTAACCCGTCGCTCGGCTATGGGCCGATGACCGTCATGAGCGTCAGATCGGATATTGACGGCATGACCGAGGCCGCGTTCCGCACCGAAGTCCTGTGCCAGTGGGTGACAGCTGACATCATTCCTTTTATCAATCCGAAAATGTGGGACAGCGGCATCGACTCGCGTTCCACGATACCGGACGACAATCGCGTCGTACTGTCCGTGGACACGTCGGCCGACCGTAAGACCACGTATGTGGCCGCCGCCGGAATGCGTGCGGACGGGTTGCCGCACGTGGAGTTGATCGCCCGTCGTGACGGCATGCTGTGGGTGCCGCACTTTTTGGATCTGCTTCGTGAGAGATGGCCGGGCATCTGCGAGATAGCAGTGCAGTCGAAGGGCTGTCCGGCAGTCGATTTCATCGACCCGCTCACCGAAAAAGGCTGGAACGTGCATCTCATCGAGGGTTTCCGCCTCGGCGCGTGCTGCGGTCGTTTCCTGGACCGTGTGCGCGAAGGAAAATTGCGGCATTTGCCGCAGCCTGCCGTCGAACAGCAGGTTTCGGTGGCTGTGTCACGGCGTCTTGGCGAGGTCGAGGTGTGGGACAGGACGAAATCAGCATTGCAGATTTCCGGCTTGGTTGCCGAATCGCAGGCGCTTTACGCGTTGGAGACCATGCAAGTCGAAGCGGAGACACCGAAATATGCGCCGAGCGTGACCCATTTCGCAGTCGTATGACCCAGTGAGGAGGTTTCATGGGGTTCTTTTCCAAATGGCTCAAGAAAAGCCCGGTATCCGTGGCCCAGAAGTTCTCCGAATCGCCAGTCAACATTTCACAGGTGGCGCAGATTCCAATCGACTGGTTCGGCACTGGCGTTTATGATCGTGAGGCTGCGGTGCGTACCGTCATCGACCATATCGCGCGGAATATCGCCAGCATGCCGTTCAAGGTCTACACTCGCCAACCTGACGGTGACCGCGTGGAGGACACCACAAGCCCGTTGGCGCAATTGATGGCAAAGCCGAGTGTGCTTCCTGGCATGACACGCTACCGATTCTTCTACTCGCTGCTCTGCGATGGTCTGCTCAATGACCGTTGGCTCTGCCTGCTCGATGCCGACAAGAAGACCGGCAGATTGTGGCTGCGGCGTATTCCGGTGCAGAATTTCACTCTTTCCGGCAACACTCTTGATGAGATCACCGGCGTGCAGATCAGCACCGGACAGCCGGAAGGAAGCCAGTACTTCAAACTGCCAGACCCGCAGATTCTGCTGGATGTGGGCTATAGCACGTCCGGCATCGGCGGTTCTCCCGTGTCCGGCACTCTCGCCCCGCTTCTGGCGGAGGCGCGTGAGATGGCCGAATATCGTCGTGCGATAGCGAAGAACGGCGGTCAGATTCCGGCGTACATCTCCCGTCCGAAGGAGATGCCGTGGCCTTCGCAGGAGGCGCAGGACGAATTCGTGCAGGGCATGCGCAACTACAAGGCAGGTGGAAATCTTGCCGGTGGCTGGCCGCTGCTCAACGACGGCATGGAAATCAAGACCGTGGACGCCTTCAAGCCGATTGACATGCAGGACATCGACGCGAGGGACAGGATTCGCATAGACGTGGCCAACGCCTTCCATATCGCGCCGGAGAATCTTGGCTTTCGCAGTGGCACGAATTCCAACATCGCTTCCTTCAAGGAGCAGATGTGGAATGTGGAATTGATGCCGTACATCGTGGCTTTCGAACAGTCGCTCAATTTGCTGCTGCCAGACGCGCTCGGACAGCCGGACGCCTACATCGAAGCGAATGTGGATGCGAAGCTTCGCGGCACGTTCTCCGAGCAGTATCAGGCGCTCAGCACGGCCACGGGGCGCAGCTTCATGACCACGAACGAGGCGCGGCGCATCCTCAACTATCCGAAGCTTGATGGTGGCGACGAATTGGTGACGCCCTTGAATGTGGCAACCGGAGGCCAGCCCAGCCCGCAGGATGGCGGCAGGACGCAGAACGCGCAACAGAACAATCCAGTGAACGGAGAAGGACAGTGAATCTCAAACAGCTCAGATTCAACGTGAAATCCTTGGATGATTCCGCTGGCGAAGGCGTGTTCAGCGGATACGCCAGCACTTTCGGCAACAAGGACCTGCAGGGCGACGTGATCGCCAAGGGCGCTTTCGCGGAGACCTTGGAGAAGGACTACGCCGGCGGAGCCGGCATCCCGATCCATTGGAACCATCAGGACGGCAAGCCGACCGACATCATCGGACGTACCTTGAGCGCCGTCGAGGACGAGAAGGGTCTGCTCATTTCGGCCCAGCTCGATATCGAGGATAATCCGACCGCCCAGCAGGCTTACGACCTGCTCAAGGATGGCAGGGTCCATCAGATGAGCATCGGCTTCGTGCCGACGAAGACCGCGTGGATCACGGAAAAGGGCGACGGCCCGTGGGGCGGCCATTCCGAATTCCAGCAGATCAAGCTTTTCGAGATCAGCGTGGTGCCGGTGGCCGCGAACCAGCAGGCCGAGATTCTGGCCGTTAAGTCAGGTCGCGCCATCAGCTCCGCCAACGAGGAGAAGCTTCGTGCCGCATTGGCGTCGCTGAACGAGGTGCTGGAAGGCATCGATTCCGACAATTCCAACACTTCCGACGAAGATAAGCCGGATGATTCCAAGACCGGCGAGAAACAGGATGATAAGAAGCTTGCCCCTGATAAGGGTAGGGACGCGGAAGCTGAGGAGGCCGAGCGTCTGAATGTAATCAAATCCGCCCGTGAACTGGTCACTGGCGGCAAGGACAACAAGGAGACCAAATGAGTTTCAATGATCGTCTCGCCAAGACCAAGGCCGCCATCGAAGCGGTGCTGGCCAAGGGCGAGGATAATCTCACCGCTTCCGACATCGAGAAGCTGAAGGGTCTGAACGCCGAGGCGCACGAATTGCAGGATTCCATCGAAACGTTGGATGCAGTGCATAAGCGTTTCGCGGGATTGACCGACAATCTGGCGGACACCCAGAAGAGCGGAGCCGCATCCGGCGAATCTCTTGGCGATTTCGTCGTGAAGAACATCGGCGAACAGCTGGCAAAGATAAAGGGAGTGTCCGGAGCGTCAATCGCAGCACCGGAATGGGCTCCGAGCCGCAAGGCCAACACTGACACGCAGGTCACCGGCGGCCCGTCCGGCGTGTACGGCTCCCTGCTGACCTACGTGGACCCGAATTTCGTCCAGGCTTACCGCCGCCCGACCATCACCAACCTATTCGGTGTCGGCGCGATGAGCGGACAGGCCATCACCTACTACGTGGAAGGCGAAAAGGAAGGCGATTTCAAAACCGTCGGCGAAGGCGAGAAATTCAGCCAGATCCATTACGCTGACGCCACCGAGCACACCGACGCATTATCCACCATCGCTGGATTCATCAAGGAATCCAACGACATGATCACCGACCTCGCATTCTTGAAGTCCGACATCGATGGACGTCTGCTCTACGACTTGAGCATCGTCGAGGAGAAGCAGCTGCTCAACGGCGACGGCACCGGCAAGAACATCAAGGGCCTGCTGCATCGTGAAGGAATCCAGTCATACACCGCTACCGACGCCGGCAATGACGTTGCCGTCCTGCACGCGCAGTCGATGATCTCCACCACGACCGGCATGATGCCGGATGCCCTTGTCATCAATCCGACAGACTATGAGGCCATTCGATTGAAGAAGGACAATGATGGCAATTTCATCGGCGGTGGACCGTTCTACGGCGTGAATGGCGGCGCGCTGACCATCACTCCGCGCCTCTGGGGTCTGGACACCGTGGTGACTCCCGCTGTCGACGCCGGCACAGCCATCGTCGGCTCCTTTAAGGGCGCTGCCACCTTCTACCGCAAGGGCGGCGTGACGGTCGAGGCCACCAATTCCAATGACACCGACTTCATCTCCGATCTGGTGACCATTCGCGCCAAGGAGCGTGTGGCTTTGGCCGTGCGCAAGCCGAAGGCTTTCGTCAAGCTGACCCTTAAGTAAGGAGACGTGATATGGCTCGACAGTTTCGAGTGATTCCAGCCTCGGCGGCGAAACTTGACCCGAATGCCAACGTGGCCGATGTGGTCTTCGTCGGGGCCAACGGCAAGCCGACCGATATTGGCAGCGCTGCAGTGAAGCCTGCAACGCATGTGGCGTTGGCCGCCGGAGCCACACCAACCAAGAGCGAATTCGACGCCCTGGTCAATTCTCTGATTGCGGCTGGCCTGATGGCTGCAGAGTAAGCGTGGAGGTCGGCATGAGTGATGTGAATGTGATTCCTGACATGATTGCCGACCCTTCGGCTTTCGAGGATGATGCCGCCTTCCGGCTCAGGGCCGCGCAGGCGGCGATCAGGCGTGAATGCGGTTGGCATGTCATGCCGAACGCGGCCTTGACGGGAACGCTGAACACTCGCGGCGGCACGGTGATCCGACTGCCAGCACGTCATGTGACGAGCATCGAATCATTGACCGACCGTCAGGGCAATCCACTGGCCTACGCCTATGACCCTGAGACGGGTCTTGTGGAGTCGCTTTCCGGTGGCTTCCCGGTCGGCGTTGCGGCCATCCGCTACGCGATTCATGCCGGATTCGATGACGCGCCGGACGTGCAGCAGGTGCTCATCAGTGCTGCGAAGCGAGCGGGCATGAGTCCGGTCGGATTGGTCAAATCCCAGTCCACGAATGGCTCCAGCGCGAGTTTCGATGTGGTGTCGCTCATGCAGGAGGAGAAGGACAAGCTCAAACCCTACCGTCTTGGAGGATTGCCATGAGCCTGCTTGACGACATGAACGCCGGTGGCGGTGGATGGCGTATGTCTGGCGTGACCAAGTGGCGGCGACTGCGTGCGAGGAAGGTCGATGACCCGTATTCCGGCGAGCAGGCTGGCGAGGACTGGTCCAATCCGGAAACTTTGGATTTCGCTGGCGCTCTCGCCAGTTCCAGCAGCACGCGCACGCCCGACGGTCTGCGCGAGCAGACCACGAGCATGGCTTACCTCACGTCTCCAGATCCGACTCTCGACATCATGCCGGGGGACAGGATTCAGGCGTTGCCGGATGACGGGCGACGTTGGGAGGTCAGCGGCTATCCGAGCCGTGACGCGAATGCTTTCACGTCGTGGCAGCCGACGGTCGAGATTCCACTAAGCGAGTACAGGGGGTGATGTGATGGGTGTGACGGTCAAATTTAACGACCGATATTTTGACGAGCTGCTGAATTCGGCTGGCGTCAAGGCCATGACCCGTCGTGCCGCCGAAAAGACGCTCGCATACGCGAAATCGCATGCTCCGGTGGACACGGGCGCGTATCGCGACGGCCTCCAAATCGAGGAGGTCAAGCATGCGCATCGAACCACATGCATGGTGGTCGGCACCGATCCGAAGACCCTGCTCGTGGAGTCGCAGACGGGCAATCTCCGCAAGGCGTTGAAGGCGGCGAAATCATGACCATGGTCCTGCCACCGGATATCGAATTGTGGATCTGCTCTTTTCTACGTGCCAGGCTTAAGCCGTCTTTTCCGACGATCATCGTTTCGAATCGTGAGCCGGACGATTACGACGGCTCACGGCCGCTCGTCGTGGTGCGTGACGATGGCGGCTCGCAATCGAATCGCGTGCTCTTCGACCGGAGCATCGGCGTGACCGTGCGTTATGGCTCTCGTGCCGCTCCGAAACCATGCCGTGACTTGGCGGCCAGAATCTACGGCATGCTCACCGACCCCGATATTTGCTCGCTTGACGGTTCACCGATCGCGGGCATTGATGAGGACGGGTGCAATGGTCCGTTTCCAGTGGACGAGGATGCGAATATCGCACGCTATTACATGGCTCTCGAATTCTCCACCATCGGGGAATTCCAATTCCAATAATTTAAGTTTTTCTGAATTTTCAAGGCGTTGAAACGTTGTGTTTCAGCGTCTTTTTTGTTTGAAAGGACAAAACATGGCAGCCGATAAAGACGGCAACGACCTTGGCGCTGTCAAGGTGGTGCTTTCCAGCAAGATTCTGCTGGCGCATTATGATGCCTCCAAGTCGCTCAATGCGGCGATGATCGCGAAGACCGTGGCCGAACCGATGAGCAAGCTGACCGGGATTTTCACGGTCGGACAGAATGTCGGCCTCATCACTTCCGATGGGGCTCCAGAGGATGGACGTGACGGCGATGACGCCACCGAATTCCACCAGCCGGGATACAAGCTGCAGGCGGCAGATCCGAAGCTCACACTGGGGTTCACGGTCGCCGAGGACAATGATCTGACTCGTGAAATCATGAAGGGCAAACCGGATTCAAACGGCGTGTATCACGTCAAGGACATCGTCCAGGACGCTAAATGGTTCGCCTATCAGGAAACCGTGTACAAGAGTGGCGTGCATCGTCGTCGTCTTGGTGTCGTGCAGGTCACGAACGCCGAACCTGATCAGGATAATCGCGGCGAGGTGTCCGGTGTCAAGCTGACCGGCGAATGGATTGTGGACGTGGCCGTGGATTCCGGCAATTCGAAGTATCTGGAGTCCTATTACACTCCGGCAGCCTGATTTTTTTTTAATTCTTCCCAGCGCGTGTTTCTTTCTTCCTTTCTTCGCATGTGCTGGGATTCTTCCTCTTTTTATCCAGTGGAGTAAAGGAATTTTTACAGTCGTTTGAAAGAAGGAAGAAATGAGCAAGAATATGCAGCCGACCGTCGAGGAATTCGACGCATGGACCGCCGAAGACGAAGCGAAGGCTCTGCGGGAGTCTGCCGAGGCCATGAACGTGAAGCACATCATCAAGGGCGATGGAATATGGTTCCTGGCTCCCAAGGGTCATGTGTACAAGCTGCCGCTGGCCCTGTCGATTGATGATTTCGTCCGCCTGTCCGACCTGCAGTCCAATGGTGAGCAGATTCAGATGCTCAAGGGCATTCTCGAAGCCTTCGCCGGTGAGGATGCGGCAAAGGAGCTGTCGAAGGAGCCTGCAATGGTCCCCTTCAACATCCTGAACGCTTACGGCGAGATTCTGGCGAAGATCCAGGGTGTGGAATTGGGAAAATCGTCGACTTCTGCCGTGTCCTCCAAGGAAAAGACGGAAGTCGAATAAGGGCTGATTTCGCGGCGCGTGGGTGGAGTCTGCAGGCCGATCTGGGCGGCAGGCTCCGCTACGCGGACGCCATCGCCTTCTATGAGAGCCTGTCCGCCGACACGAGCAGTTACACCGGCATGGCTGCGGTGCACATGGCGCTGCCGATGGATGCGACGGCTATCATCGCCGCGATCCAGGCTGGTGGCACGTCGATTCTTGGCGACCTCGCGCCCGAAAAGGCGGGGACGAAACACGTCGAGGTCACTGATGAGGAGCGCCGTGAGGCCGAAGAGTCCATGAGCGGCATCTTCGGCTTCAAACGCGAAAAAACTGAATAGAGGAGGCTGTCATGGCTGGCGGTAGTGAGCTTGGCTCCGCGCATGTGAGCATTTTCCCTCAAATGCGGGGATTCCGCCAGAACGTGGCGAAAGAAGCCGGCAAGGCAGTCTCCGACCTGAAAAACGCCTTTTCGAAGGGTTTTGATGCTGGCAAGCAAGGCAAGACGCTTGGCGGCGCGTTTAAAAAAGGCTTCGGCGACGGCAGCAAAGAGCTGAATTCCGAAGCCCTGCAGTCCTTTAAAAAGGATGTGGCGCAGGCGAGCCAGAAGAACACGGACGCCCTGCTGAAATACAAGGCCGCGTCCGTGCAGGTACAGGCCGCGCAGGAAAAGCTAAACGCTGCAACGCAAAAATACGGAGCGGATTCCACTCAGGCGCAGGCCGCGGCGATCAGACTGCAGCAAGCCGAGCTGAAACAGCAGACAGCAGCCGACACCCTGAAAGCGTCGACCGAGAATCTGAAGGGCGCCAAGGAACGTCTGAAGAATCTTGAAGCCGAATTGGCGGCGCAGTCCTCTAAGTCCGCTACTGGTTTCGGTGCCGCCACGAACGCGTTCAAGACTGGTTTTTCAACCATCGGCTCCGGTGTTTCCGGACTTGTGCAGAAGATTCCACTGGTCGGCTCCGCCGTAAAGTCGATTGGCTCGGCCGCAAAGTCGGTTGGTGGGGCGTGCACCTCCGCGACGACAGTCATACGAGGCGCTTTCGGCGGCGTCAAGTCGGTCGCGTCAGAAACCGCCGGAGCTGTCAAGGGCGCTTTAGGACGCATGTGGGATGGTCTGCCGGCAGGGGTAAGGTCCACCGTCTCCGCTTTTGGCAGTGGGTTCGCCTCTATCGGCAAGACTGTCGGTAGTTTCGCCTCCAATGTTGGAGAGAAGTTCGCGGAAATCTCGTCAAAGGCCGTCGAACATGTCAAAAACATGGCGACAGGCGTGGTCACCGCCGTCGGCGTCGGCATTGCCGCAGTCAGCGCGAAGCTTGTCGATTTCGGCAAGCAGGCGTTCCAAAGCTACAGTGATTACGAGCAGCTGAGCGGTGGCGTCGCGAAACTTTACGGCAACATGGGCATGACTTTGGACGAGTATGCCAAGCAGGCCGGAAAGAGCGCGGAATCGGTGCGTGCCGACTGGGAACGCAACGAGGCCGCCCAGAAAACCGTAATGGCGAACGCGCAGAATGCGTGGAAGACCAGCGGCATGAGCGCGAACGCGTACATGGAGCAGGCTACGAGCTTCTCCGCGGCTTTGATCAACGCTCTTGGCGGCGACACCAAGAAGGCCGCCGACATGACCGACGTTGCGATGCGCGCCATGAGCGACAACATCAACACTTTCGGCAGCAACGCGACGGACGTGCAGAACGCGTTCAACGGTTTCGCGAAGCAGAATTACACGATGCTCGACAATCTCAAACTTGGCTACGGCGGTACCAAGGAGGAGATGGAACGTCTCATCAAGGACGCCAACGAGTGGGGTGCGGCGAACGGTGAGGCTTCCAACCTGAGCATCGATTCATTCGCCGATGTGATCCAGGCAATCCAGCAGATCCAGGAGAAGCAGCAGATCGCTGGCACTACTGCGAACGAGGCCGTGAAGACCATCGAGGGGTCGGTCAGCGCGATGAAGGCCGCTTGGACGAATTGGCTTGCCGAGCTTGGCAAAAGCGACGCGGACATGGACGCGGTCACGCAGAATCTCGCGAACTCGGTGATAGCTGCGGCAAAGAATGTGATTCCTCGCGTCGGTGTCATCATCAAGAGTTTCGTCCATGCGATTCCCGGAATGTTCAACACTCTTGTGTCGACTTTGCCGGCTCCTTTCCAGAATGCCGTCAACGCCGTTCGTAGCGTTTTTTCGGATTTTGGCGGGATCATCGCCCCCGTCGCAGCCGCTTTGGCCGCGTTGGGTGCAGGCGGTTTCGGTGGATTGCTGGCTAACATTCCGCTTGTCGGCGGCATGCTTAAGCCTTTGACCGGCTTGCTTGGAGGATTGGCTTCGCCGATAGGCATCATCATCGCGATGATCGGAGCGCTTATCGCCACAAGCCCGCAACTGCGCAGCGAATTCGGGACGATGCTCACCGGCGTCCTTGACAGCCTCAAGCAGGCTTTCCAGACGCTCCAACCGTCGATAAAGACGCTCATGGACGCTCTGAATCAGCTGGTGCAGGCGGTCATGCCGGTGATCACGAATGTGATCGGTCAGATAATCCCGCTGTTGACGCCGATAATCTCCACCTTGGTGGGCGTTTTGGTGCCTGTCATCCAAGGCGTCATCACCGTGGTCACGGCTGTGGTGCAGGCGCTTACACCTGTGATTTCGCAGATCAGCGGTCTGGTGACCGGCATGGTGGATGCCATCACGCCATTGATCCAAGGACTCGCACCACTTGTGGAGGGTGTGGGCCAGATTGTTTCTGGTGTGATTCAAGCGCTTATGCCCGTGATTCAGGCGTTGGTTCCGCTCGTGTCTGGCATCATTTCCGCGATCGTCGGTTTCATCGGCACGACGCTTCTGCCGACCGTGCAGGCCATGCTGCCGTTCATTCAGGGCGTCATCAGTGGAATCGCTTCGGTTGTCAGCGGCATTGTCAATGTGATCCAGGGTGTCATCAATCTGGTGACCGGTCTGATTCACGGCAATTGGCAGCAGGCATGGAACGGTTTCAGCCAGATCGTGCATGGTGTCGTGCAGGGTGTGCTTGGCTTCCTTGGTGGTATCGGCAGTGCCATCATGGGCTGCTTCGTGGGGGCTGGCGCGTGGCTGTGGAACGCTGGCGCGAGCATCATCAATGGTCTGCTCAATGGTTTGAAGGCGGCTTTCGGCAGAGTGAAGAGCTTTGTGAGTGGCATCGGCGATTGGATCGTCAGGCACAAGGGTCCGCTCAGCTACGACAAGGTGATGCTTAAGCCTGCTGGCTTGGCGATCATGCAGGGCTTTGACAAAAGTCTGAGAAATGGTTGGCGTGGCGTGCAGAAAACCATCGACGGAATGAACGCAAGACTGTCCGGCGGTTTCGACGTGGCGTTCGACACTGCTGGAATGTCGATGCCGGATGCCGGGGACTCGTTCGGAGCCAATGTCGCCAAGGATGTCAGCGACGGCATCAGATCCGGTTTAGATGGCGTGCGTGCTGCCGTGAAGGATATGACCGTGCACGTTGACGGGCAGGTCGACAGGTCGAAGACCGGTAGGACGAATGTCACGAACGGAACGCCGGCAGGTGGTTCCGGTGGCAACACCTTCGTCACTCAGACATTCAATTATCCGGCGATCGCTCCGACAAGCATTAGCACGCAGCAGAAATTGCAGACGGCGGCAATGCCGCAATGGTGACAAGTGAAAAGGGTGGTGCAATGATTCTCGCGGAGTATCTCATCAATGGTCAGCAGCTGACCGGTGAGCATTCGAGTCTGATAGTCGGCACCACCCATTTCACAAGCATCAGCCCGCGCATCGATTCTGTCACGGTGAATGGCAGGAGTGGTGTGATGCTTCCGCCCGGTCCGGTGGCTTTCGACGCGCCGGAAATCACGCTGAAATTCATCACGAATGGCAGTGATGCGGATGCGGTGATGCATCGGTTCTACCGTCTCTGCCGTCTCGCCACCAGCCTGACTCGTGTGGAGCGTGACGTGGCCACCGGTCTGACGCGGAGCATGACCGCAAAGGCCGTGTGCACGTCCTGTCAGCCGGACGGTGACGAAATACCCTGGAGTGATCATCGTGCCGCCACGGCGGTCTTCCAGTTGCCTGACGTGTTTTGGCAGGGTGATTGGCAGACTGCCACGCTTCCCGCTGTGGGCGGCGGATTCCTTCACGGCGAGGTCAAGCCCGGCAGTGAGGGGTGGTATTCCAATGCTCCGCTGCTTAATCTCATCCTCCGTTTTTCGAACGTGTCATCCGTGACAGTGACGGATCCGGTGACCGGCACGGATATCAAGTGGAGCGGGTCGAATGCGTCGAATCTTTATCTTGATGCCGGGAACCGTCGCGCGTGGACCGCAGACGGCAACAACGCTTGGACTGGCGGCACTGATGTGACGTCCGGCGTCGACTGGACAAGCGAACCGTTGCAGGTGTGGCCCGACGTCGATTCCGGCAGCTACACGCTTCGCATCAACCAGTCCGGCACGTCGGCGGTGACGTGCCGTTTCAAACCTTCCTGGGAGTGATCATGGCTAAATCTTTGCATGCTCGTCTCGTGGCCTACCGCCCATTCGGTGAGCGTATCGGCGTATTGGCGGAGCCGGTGAGCTTCAGCGCCTCGATGCTCCACAATGACGATGGTGCGATCAGCATCGAATACTCACTGCTTTCCGGCGATGCCCAGGCATTCGACCGTGAGCTTACCGACGGCCTCGAAGTGGCCGTGGAAGTGTCGGACGGCACCGGCTATCAGGAGCCGGATAACGCTCGTTTTGTGATCACCGGGCGTTCCGGCAAGACGGACGATCGCACGCGCACCGTCACCTACAGCGGACAGTCGATAAGCTGGCTCCTGAGCAAGGCGGAGAACAACGATTCCAGCCATCTGCTCGCGGACGGTGACAACAAAGGCAAGCGTCCCTTCTATTCGTCGAATCCGGGTGTGATTCTCAAGACGCTGTTGGACGAAAACAAGGCTCGTGGCGGCGTGGCCACAGGCCTGACGCTCGGCTTCGATACGGCGAAGGACGCGGGCGGCGCTGCATGGGCGAGGAAATACACACTTTACTACAGCCTCGGCACGGATCTGCAGACGATCCTATCATCTCTTGTCAATGGCGGCGGCTGCGACTGGCGCACCAGCGGGCGCACGTTGAAAATGTGGAACGCCGACAGCACGGCATTGAGCCGTGACCTGAGCAAGAGCGTCGTGCTCCAGCTTGCTCGCGATATCAGCGAGGCACCATACGAGGAGAGCATCAGCGATCTCGCGTCGACGATCCTCGTGGAGGGTGACAATAATCTGCTTTTCCGCATGGATAATCCGGCTGCTCCGACGCCTTGGGGCAAGTGGGAGTCCTATTCGTCGCAGGGCGGCGTGTCCGACAAGGACACCGCTCAAGCCTTTATGCAGAGCACTTTGAATGATGCGGCGAGGGTGCGTGGCCAGTACACGCGCGATTTGGTCATCAGCGACGTGGACAGTCTGCCGCTCGTCGACTATCATGCCGGCGATTGGATTACGGCTCCGACCATCACCCATGGGGAGAAGGTGCGCGTGCAGGAAATCGACCTGAGCATGCGCCAGAACGAGGGCCTATCCTGCTCAATCGCTCTGAATGATATTAAGTATGACGCTTCCGTGCGTCAGGCGAAGAAGATAAAGGGCATCACAGGTGGCGCCGCATTGGCCGGAAGCGAGGGCGGCACGACCGCCTCGTCCGACCGTGACCATCGCGTGCCGAAAGCGCCGCTCGGATTGATTGTGCAGACCGACGCCTACATCGGCTCGGACGGTTATGCGCATGGTCTGGCCACCGCCATGTGGAGCGCGGTCACGCAGGCCACGAACAACACCGCCATCGAGATCTCCAATTATTTGGTCGAGTGGAAGCTGCACAAGGATGGCGCGCCCTGGCATTCCGCTGGCACCACCGATAAGACGCAGCTTGGTTTCGGCGGCTTGGATTGCGGCACGCAAATCGAGGTCAGGGTCAGGGCTGTGCCGACGTATTCGGACAAGCTCGGCGAATGGTCAAGCATCGTCGTGACCACCGTCGAATCGGACGTGACGCCATGCTCCGTGCCGTCGAAGCCGGTATTGTCGTCCGAGCTTGGCGTGGTGACCATCCACTGGGATGGCAAGACAAGCACTGGCACGTCGATGGAATCGGATTTCGACCATATCGAGGTCGGGGAGGATGCGGCAGCTTCCGGCGTGCAGGTCATCAGCGCCACGCAGTCCGGCAAAGGCGATTACGTCGTCACGGGTCTGACCGTCGGCAGCACTCACAGATACGCGCTGCGCAGCGTGGATCATGCCGGCAACAAGTCCGGTTGGTCGTCCATCGCTTCGGTGACGGTGGCGAGTGCAGTCCCGCAGGAGACTTTGGATTCCATCAATCAGGACATCGCCGAGGCCGAGGCCGAGGCGAAAGCCGCGAAGACCACCGCCGACGGGAAGAACAGGATCTTCGCTCAAATGTATGAGCCGTCCCATAGCGGGCTGAGAAACGGCGACTTGTGGTATGAGCTTGATTCCGATGGCCATATCGGTTCCGTCAACGTGTGGAATGGGTGGAGTTTCGCCGCTTACTCGCTTGTGGCGGACAGTCTGCTCGTGCCCGGCAGCGTGGATGGCGGCGTGCTCATCAAGGATGGCAGCATCGAAGCGAAAAACGTGCACATCGGCAACGGCGAAATCCTGACCGAACTGCTTAAAGCTCGGAAGATCGTGACCGATGACGTTGAGGCGGGCCAGTTTCGAGGCTACGTCTTTACCGGATCTGTGTTTCAAAGCTCAGAGATGGAGGACACTGGAATTAAGTTGGATTCGATGTCTTTGCAGATGTGGGATTCCAATCATAACCAGACCGTCTATCTGGACGGCGAGGGTAAGTCGAATGTGCTGACCGGCACGTTCCAAACTCGCACCAACGGGCATCGCGTGCGCATCAGCCCGGACTACAAGTCGCACATAATCGGCGGTTCGGAGACTTTTACCGGCGACGGATTGGAATTCCCCGCCTACAACGACTTCAACGCCTACTACAGTCATCCGACGGTCGCGTCCGCCATCCAGTCGAATCTGGTCGGCTCGATGAGCGAGCTGGACTTGTGGAGCGGACACGTCACGAAGAACGATCCGGCCGCTTTCCTGAGACTCCAGTCGAAGCCACGCGAGAGGGGCGGTACCGGCAGTGGTGGCGTCACATCCACTGTGAAGGTGGTGGCGAACACGGATTACGACGAGCCTGACATTACGAAAAAAAGTCAGGCATTTCTGCGATTGACTGGTAATGCCAATGATGGGTCGAGCGTGTGGCTCGAAGCCGAAGACGGGAACGGTTCGGTCGGAATCGGAGCGAATATCGCGACCGGATACGTGTATCTCGGTGGCTTTCTTGGCGGCATCACGAACCGTTTCACGTTCCGAGGCGCGGTCGCGTGGAAGGCGTGGTGGCCGAATCCCGGCAGCACGATCGCGACCGGCGCTTCAACGCAAGTCAACTGCACGTTCAGTCCGACGAAATACGGACGCTATTACGTCGTCGCGAACGCTGACTCGCAATGGGCAGGCATCATCGCGCATCCGGTGAACACTGGCGGCCAGAGCGGCTTTCAAATGAAGCTTTACAACGCCGACCAGCCGTGCCCGGTCGAAGTGTGGGCCGAATACCTCGCCTATCTGGTCAAATGAGATTGGAGGAAATCTTGTCATCGACTTTTGAAATGGACGAGAACGGATTGTGCATCATCCGATGCGATCCACCAGTGAACGGATCGGACAGTTTCGTGTTCCAACCCGAGGTGATCGCATCGTGGAAGGCGCTGCTCGGATTGGCTTCGACCCGTGAGGCTATCGCCGCGATCATGCAGGGCAGGGAGGACACGAGCCGATACGATCCGAAGACCGGCAGGGGCGTGTGGACTGGAGCATTCGAAGCGTTGGAATCGGCTTTGGCGGATTCCGCTACCGGGGTGAGCATGCTCGCCGACGATGGGACAGTGTTTGACGATCCGCTGACAGCCGCACGCAACAAGACCCGTGAGGGTATGAGCCTGCCTGTCATGTCTAATGAGATCGACGCGCGAATGCGTGCCGCATTGACTGCTGACGGTTCCGATGCGGAAGCGTCGAGTGGCATCGACGTGGCCTGCACGCGGAATATCGACGGATTGGATGAATTTCTGGACGACGATTCCAGTAAAAACATGCTTGACGAATGCGAGGAGCGGTTCTTCGCGTCGCTCATGCCACCAATAAAGGAGGGATGATGCAGCAGATTCCTGCTGATGCGAACGAGGTGATCGGACAGCTTTCCATGCAGATCGGACAGCTCTCAAAAGAACTCGCGATTTTGAAAAGTCAATTGTCGGCGGCGATGAGACTGATTCCAGCCGACGTGCTCGAAGCCATGAACAAGGAGGGAAACAATGGCCGCGACTAATGTTCATTTTTCGTTCAAGGACGCGCAAGGCAGGCCGAAGACCGGTACTTTGCATGTCGCGCCGGTACGACGCCACATTTCCGGATCGACCGTGGTCGTGCTGGGTGGATTCGATGTGACGCTTGGCTCGGACGGCACCGCCACCGTGCAGCTTGAGCCGACCGACAACACTTTCGCGTGGAAGGTAAGCGAATTCCCGGATGACACGAATAGTTCGTTCGAGCGCGTCGTGCAGGTGCCGGCCTCCACCAGCACTGTCGAGTATACGTCGCTGGTCGATGTGGACTCGGATACTTTGGCTCCGGCGCTTAACACTGGTGCGGCTTTGACCTACCTGCTGGCGTCCAGCTTGCATGATGCCCAGGCTTTGAGTGCGGCGAATCCTGGTCAGATGGTGTTTTATCCGGAGGGTCAGGCTAAGACGGTGGCTTCCCAGATTCTTGAGGATTTGACTGGTGCGCGTGCCGTGGTGGAGGCTCAGAGTGCCGTGGCCGCTCAGGCCGCGAATGCCGCTCAGGCCGCGTCCGACGCTTCACAGGCCGCCAGCGCGCAGGTGACGGCGGTGGCCGACAGCATCACCGAGTCGAAAACGGTCGTGGAATCCCATGCGAATGAGGCTCTGACCGCGATTGACGAGGCAGTGAAGAGCGTGAAGGACAAGGCTTCGGATGCGACCGGCGATGACAAGGCCGAGACCCCGGATGCCGCAGCCGACGGTTCGCAGGAGGCCTGACAATGGGCGTGCTATTGAACGGCGCGAGAGTGGGCGAACCCGTCATCGACGTGGACGCGGACGGCCAGCCGGTCTTCTGGAACGCTCTCTACAACGGCGTGCAGGTATGGCCGCCAGCAGCCGAAACAGTCGTGGACGTATGGCTCAAACCGGTCGATTTCACGGCTCAGGCACTCTATGCCGACCATCCGGAAGTCAAGGTGGCCGCGCAGAAAGTCTTCGCGGACGGTCACATCGAGGACGCGTCCTTGACGCTTTCCACGGCTGATTCCACCGTGGCGAGCATCAATGCAGGCACGGTGAGCTTCGTTTCCGACGCTTCGAATTTCCTCGCCGTCCTCAAACAGGACGCGTTCAACCCGTGTCACGTGTCGATTGGCGAAGGCGATAAGGCTTTGGGCGCCAAGCAGATTCTCGTCCAGCCCGACCAGCCTTCGACGGTTCCGGTCGGCAGCCTGTGGTGCCGCACCGAAAAACTGCATAATGGCCTCAAGTATTACACGGGCGCGGTCGGCGAGGATGCGAATGTCATGTGCTTCCTCATCGACCGTATCCGAGAGGTGTGGCGCAGGGAATGGGATGGTTGGAAGCTTTTGACGGGAAAGGAATTGGGGAATCATGCAGAGGATTAACCGGTATCCGTCACCATTGACGCCATTGGTCAATGATGGGACAGGCGACATCAGTCACGGCGATTATGATGTCGTAACCGACAATGTTGAGGCTGGCGCTTATGTTTTCGCGGCTGACGTTCAAAACAGTGGGACTCAAACCGGCATTAATGTAATGTTGTTCGATTCTGACTGGAACCCCCTTTTCTCTTCCAACAAGATTGGTCACGTCCAGACGACTTTCACACTCAAAAAGCCAGACCGTGTTCGCATTCGGCCAAACCAGACCGGTGTGACAATCAGCAATGTCATCGTGGAACGCGCCGACACGTACGCTCTCACTTCGGGGGGGG